>Ga0222719_10003389_pt1 | contig 14216 bp, 5 predicted proteins | sample C33_34DmetaG_FD_165039 | JGI IMG/M metagenome (GOLD analysis project Ga0222719, IMG submission 165039) | Estuarine water microbial communities from San Francisco Bay, California, United States - C33_34D | ecosystem: Environmental > Aquatic > Marine > Unclassified | place: USA: California...
GATGCTACCGTAGAATGCCAGGCGGGGCAAGATACTCCCGTTGTACTGGAGTCGTTGTTATCCTGCCGAGGGCGATTGTTGATCGTTATTTCCATCGCCTTGTCGTAAATTGAAAAGGGAGCCGAGTCTAAAACAGCGTCCTTGGTGGAAGCCTCATCGAGTAGCAATGCTTGGATCCTGATGGAATCGTCAGTGACCCAAGCAGCTCGGTTCTTGGAGCTTACGGCTCCAGCTTCTCGACTCATATCTTGAAGAAACACTCTGAGTGTAGAGCGAAAAACGCAGACAGCCTCGTCAAAGGAACCTTGCTGCATCAAGTGGATTCCACGAGAGTTCTGCGCAAGGAGTCCTTCCAACGTAGCTGGATCCATCTTGTCGGCTGGCGGGTCTCTCCGGTGTGAGAGAGTCTGTGACGATAAAACAAGGTAGGCGATAATGAAACTAATGAACTGGAGAAGAGCTTTTTTGAACAAGATCCAGTGAACAACACGGTAGGAATGATAGGAGTGCTTCCGATTTTTACTGCATCAAACGCGAACCACACGGACTTCACAGGCTCGGAAAAAAGTATCATCCTAATTCTTCTGACATGCTCTTCGTCCGCATTCGATTGAAGGTTCGGTTCGGTTCCAAAATAATAATGCAGAAAATGCGTTTAACTTGGGTAACTAAACTTGAATCTTAACATATTATTTAACAGTGGTATTGAACGTGACATGAAATAATCTGCTATAAAAATTATAGTGATATCCGTCGAACAGACAAGAAGCATCAAGAGCTCCTTCTGATCGTGGAACATCCCCGAAATAAAATGGTTAAATAGCCATTGGTCCTACCGAAATAATTTGGCGCTCAAACTATGCTTCTCCAAGGGAATCAACACACGCCAGAGAACGATTCTTTTTGAGATGTCCGTCGGATGGCAGTGTTTAGCCACTGATATTTTGTTCACAGTAGAGATTGGCCGTGGCCGTGGTGTCTCTCTCTCTCTACTTAGCTACCAAAGCTAGTAGAGAGTAGAGCGAAAGCGCAAGCCCGGGTCGAATTTTTTTAAGTTCCTCACCTTTAGAGGTTCAAAAGGTAAGGGGCAAGACTTATGCATCATCCGGGAGGGAAGATCGATCTTCTCTAATATATCTCTCTGGCTGGAGGTAGAGAGAGATTCGTTAGACGCAAGGGGTCTCGGTCCAGAATCGGCGTATTTGATGATTAGTTGCACCTTTCATGTTGCCGAGATCGATATCGCTGGTTTACCCACACTGCTTGACAGCGGCGACTTGTTCGTGCCATTGTCGTATCGTTTGGTCTCCTCTACCTCTATCAAATACTTGCCAGGACGAACAGACCAGAGCCAGGCCTGTTTGGTTGCGGTTATACTTTTTCATGATGGAATTCAGTTACCTTGTGACGCTGCGACTAATTTGTACAAAGGACTTCTATAACATTTGAGATTACCTTGGTACACCCAATCTATCGCGTGGGCTCGACGCATTGGACTCGCCGAGGGACTGTAGTTTTGGAATCGCGTTATCAGCGGTCATGGGCCATGGACCATCCCATTAGGTTGGCTCCTTTGTCTCTTCTCGGGGTAGGAAGAGAAAGATCTGTCATGTAGTTTTGGATATTTTTCGTATCATGTTATGTTGACATCGCGTTCTGCGCTGGGCTTTCGTCGAGCCCGATATCTTGTTACTCTCTCGCTCTATTCACGTTCGAGTAGAAGAAAGTTCGAAAAATGCAACTCTTAGAGATTGCGAACTTGATTGTAAAATCTCATACTCCAGCTGTCATAGTTCTCGACAATCACGAAGGCAACAAGGATGTATCGGATACCAGTGGTTATTCCGTGTCCCCCGTGTAGAAGACCCGACGCGTGAGAAAGCATTTGCCCCTGATCTATTTTGATGGCATCGTCTAACGAAGAAAACCATGTCCCGCCACCTTCAAATTCGTGTGCTGAGTTAAGGGCAATGTTGAAGGAAAGAACGGAACCATCACGGTGGGGCTTGAGTTCCTTTTGCCCTCCGGCTGCATCGTATTTAACCACAAAGCCATCCGCCACACGAAGTTTGTATGGATCCGGTAAATACGTTCCAAATTGCAGTCGAAGGAGTGGATAGATTCGCTCGACCAATGCCTTTTTAAGAAATTGCAGGGTTTCTGGTAATTCCACCAAAGGAAGGTCCGTCGTTGGGAAGTTTCCGTGGCGCTGCGTGCACCATTGTATCTCGGAGGCAACTTTCTCGGCTTCTTGTGTGATTGACTGACACTCCTCTTGAGAAAAGACAGGAATTCTTGTCTTGTGGATGAGATTCCCGTCTTGAAAGGGGATGATCGACTCGTAGTCACCGTGTCCGTAGTGATGCTCTTGAATGGATTGTTTGTCCCTCTCGTCGAGGATGAAGGGTAGTTTCGTCTGAGAGTACCCGGGAATATGAAGTTCACTCACGCGAACTGGCTTTGTCCGGAATTTGAGTGGTCTGTCCTGACGATGACTTACTCGAGGCCTTTGGACAAGAGGGTAGACGTGCTGGTCGTGGAGAGCTACCACCCACAAGACGCAGTGTAAACCGATCAACCGGTAGTCTCGTGATCTCATGTCCTCTTCCTTTCCCTCAAATGTGGTGACTTTACAGGGCAAAGAAGATTTTTATTTTCCACTCTCAAGTAGGTCGCGTCGGCCGAGAGGATTTTAGGTCGAACAAGGGAATAGAAGTGGTGTTTGGGGGTCGACGTGAACCTCAATTGGCAATCATGGTCGAGGTGCAGCTCCAGAATGGACGTACGCAGGTCGCACGGGGCTTAAAGGCCCACTGTCCGTCTCATGTCTCATCCATTGTCGTTGGATATCATACATATCATACTCTCTCTCTACTCTCTACTACTGGCTAGTCGGAGTCTACGTTTGCCAATAAAAAAAAAGAAGTCTCTAACGTCACTGTGTCGGAGGTGCCATAGTGACGTTTCTGTTAGTACAACTCTCTTGACACCTATTGCCCCCCTACACCATTGTAAGTTTATTCTAGCTACTAATTGAATTCAGCCATCTGCAGATCACCTTGAAGTTCGTTAAATGACTTCTCTTTTTCGCCGGATTGCTATGGTCATCCCTCGAATAAATGAAATTGCTACGGTCATTTTTTGTATGTAAATTACGTATCGACATCAGCTCGGGCGTAGATGGCTCGAAAGTACCAGTTCGCAGTGCAACGGAGAAGCCCGTTGTGAAAAAATAACAATCCTCTACGTGGATGAAGTACCACTTTCTACGTGCTTACGAAATCGTTCGAAAAAAAACGCTTTGTTTTGTGGCGTCATGCTTCGCTTTCGTTGCGTAATAAGGCAAGAAATTAAACTGTGGAAGAGCAAGTTATCATTTCTTTGATTGCAACCTAGATCTGCCTCCATGGAACGCCCAAACAGTGGTCCCGGTGACGTGACGGAGTCTAAAGCTGACGAAAGGAAGGAGTCATCTTCGGTTCAAGATAAGGAGGTAACCAGTAACCATGAGGTGTCTTCTGAGTTCGAGGAGGACAGCTCTTCCAAGGAGGATGCGGTGAAAGTAGCGAAGAACTTAGCCTCTGGTGGAGACAAGGGTAAGGCAAGCAAACCAAAGCCTGCAAAGAAGGGAGCGAAGGCAAAAAAGAAGCCAAAGGATATGCCTCGTAGGCCCTTGAGCGCCTACAACTTCTTCTTTCGCGAGGAACGACAGAAGCTTCTTACCCAGGTTCATGTCGATGAAAAGGAGGCTGCGGCGGGCAAGGGAAACACGGTCTTCTTTGCAAAGATCGGAAAGATGGTTGCTGAACGATGGAAGGACGTATCCCCGGAAGATCTTGAACGATACAAGAAGTTGGCGGAAGGTATGTGCCAGAGCATGTAGCATGTGTGATGTTGACTAATTTCCTTGTATTGTCGGCTAATTCGTGTTGCCTGTTTCGCTGAACAGAGGATATGGATCGGTACCGCCAGGAGATGAACGAATATCAACTCAAAATCGTCCGAATGCGCCGCCAAAAGAGGGAGATGGAAGAAAAGGCCCGGCAATTGAATGCTCAACAGGAGAATGCTCAAAGCGAGAATGCCGCAGCTACGGCTGCGGTTGCGAGTGGAGGATTCGCTCAAGCTCCGGGGGCTTTATCAGCTTCTACAACCCAACCGCAGAATGTGGGTGGAGGACAGCCTACAAACATGCTTGATCTTTTGGCTTCGAACGCGTCGCAAGGAGCCCCGCTGGGATCGCAGTTGCTTCAGGCGCTTGGTAATGGTTTTCCTTCGCAGCACGGTCTTAATCAAGCCCTTTTTTCGTCGCCAGACCCTGCAGCGGGGGCCCTTCAAATGCTGCTTGGTCAACAACAGCAGGGTATGACCCCAGTCCTACAGCAACTCTTGCAACAGCAGCAACAACAGGCTTTCGGTAGTGCCATGGCTTCTTCTGGAGACATACTGTCGGCTCTCTTGGGCCAACAACAAGCGCCGGGTCTTCTTCAAGGATATCAAGACAACGCTCGGCTCCAGGCCTTGTTAAACAGCAACGTCCAGTCATCTGGTTTGTCGTCTTCGAATCCAGCAACTAATTCGAATGGTATGGCTAATCTTCTGCATAGCCTCGGTAATCCCCAGCTACCTTATAATCGGGAACTTTTGCAGCTCCTCGCGCAACAGCAGCAGCAAGTGCAGTCAACCGACGAATCCTTGCTTCGATTCCTCTTGGAGCAGCAGCAGCAAAGAGAGGGGCAGGATTCGAACAAATCTTAGGCTATGGGCGCTTGTGTGCGTCAGATCTGTACGTGGGGCAGTCTCCGTTACGGGTCATCAAAACAGTTTCATCCCTAAGTTTCTCGAGCTACCGAACCTATTGATCTCCCTGGTTTACACCTTACTCCGTATTGTTAAAGATATTCGTTTCGTATTAGGGAGCAGTAAATTTAGGAAGACTGGAAGTATTTGTTCTTCGATGTTGTCAAGACAACGCCATGCTTTTCTTGGTGACTTCTCATTCATTTTTGTTACTCTTGCCGACGTCGCTACTGCTCTTTCTAGACATGATACTACCGAGAAATCCACCAACACCCCGTTCCTTCACATCCGTTGATACCTCACGACCGATATCACGTCCCATACCAGCGATTTGACGGCCGAGACCAAGGCCGTCTCGTACGGCCCTATTAATGCGTTGGGCGGGCTTTGCCAAAGCAGTACCCACGGTCTGAGACAGGCCACTCTTTTTGTGGCGTTCGCTCCAGGAAGAGATTCCTGGTAAAGCGTGCAATCGGAGGGCTCCTTTTGAACACGCGGCGGCGGCGCAAACAGGGCGATTCAAGCTTGGCCCAAAGTCGACGTCAAAAGCTGCCTCGATCGATTCGGCAGAAATGCCGAGACTATCCGATTCCGTGATCTGCCACTCATCGATGATTTCCAGAGGAGAACAGGCAGATATTCGGTGGATCGTGATACCGCGGCCACAGCACAACATGGCCGCAGTTCCGTCCGGTGTGCACTGCAACTTGTGAGGTAGACCCCTCCAGCTTTCCAGTGGCTTTGACCCCAGAGACACGCCTTCAATCGAAAATAAGTGCAAGGTTATGATTTTCCGCTCCCCATTACTGGATTGGCTCCTGATCACGCTTTCACAAACAGTGATGACGAAGCCTTGCACCGATAAAGCCAGTGCTGCCGAGTCGGCAAACTTCGTGTCAACTTGTACGGAGTCCGATTCTGGGAAGTCCAGTGTGTCGGGAGGGGGGCCAAAGCTACGAAGCAATGCTCCATTGCCTATGGAAAAGAGACAACAGCGATCTCTTGATATTGTGGCAGCAATATTGGTGGAGGAGCAGAGAGTTGCTGCGGATATTTTTCGCCCTCCGTGCCCTCCAAAACGAACGCGTGGGCGAAGAGGGAGGTAGTGGCTCGACATGAATCGCCACAAGCTGGCAGTTCCATCTGCACTACCGATCAATGCCAGCTCACCTCCCACTCCGCCATGACCAGCTGCAGTTCCAATAGGATCAGTGGCGATACAAGTTATCCGAGCTGAGTGTATAGATGGTATCAAAACCTCGCCCCGAATCTGTCCCTTCGACGGATCGACGAGCTGCAAACCAAGTCCACCGCGGCCATCACCGTCCGAGAGAACGAGCAAAACCGAACGACCGGCGAACAATGTTTTCGAGATGGCGACAACTGGTATTTGGTTCGAGGAGCTTGAGAGCATGAGGCGGGGAACACTACGGAACCTTGGGAGCTCTCGTTGTGCTACAAAACAACCTTTGTCAAAGTCTGGACCGGGCATGGGGGTATCAGATTCTCTCTCCTCTGGTCTCCAAGCCCACCGGAACGTGTGGAAGATTCCCTTTGCATCGATCGCTAGGCACCGATCGGTCCCGGCAAAACGAACAGACACAAGCGGTGCATGAGGACCAGGGGGTGGGGCATCGAGATGCACCCAGTGAGAGAGTGGGGCCGAAAAGAATGGGAGGAAACGTGGTTCCCCGAATACGGGTCCTTGGAATCGAGCAGATGCAGGAACCTCGTTGTGTGAATTGTCTTCTGCACCATTTGACTCTGCCCCCGGCTTCATGGTGAGAGCATGTGCACTCATGAGTTGGTAAAATGACAGTTTCCAGAATGATCGAGGAAGTCGCCGGACATGTGGGCGTCTAAAGAGTTGCATGGGACATTGACCAAAGTGTGCAATCTGGAGCTCGGTGGCCGTCCGTAGCCCCGGATCCTCGATACTCGCAACATCCACCGAGCCGTAGTAGGTGAGGTAAAAGAAAACATTGTTTGCCTTGATCGCTTCAGGTCCTTGTTGCTTCCTACCAAATATCAAATCAATCCAATCTGGAAGCATTTCTGAGCAGATCTCGCTTTCGAGAGCCGCCCGCATCACTTCGACGAATCTTTCGGGGCTGCCTTTCGCCCAAGGTGGCAAAAAAACATCACCTATGACATCTCCATCCTGAGATGTTCCCAGCTTGAAATTATTCGCGTTTCTCAAAAAAGAAGGGTTACAGTACCATTCCGGTGTCAGCTCTTTAACTTCAGCGGCTGATGTTCCGGTGCACATACTCCAAGTTCGAGGCACCGAACTGAACAAGCGGTCTGCGACATCAAAGTTTCCGCTCTGTAGTTGCCTGTGTAAGCCCGCAAAAGGATGCAGCCGGACTAGGAAGTGCAACACTACACCAGCACTTGTCGAGTAATGACTACCATACATAAAGGGTGGTATAGAAGGGTCCGAAAAGGTATTGAATCTCTCGATGAATTCCTCCAGTCGTTGGGGGTTTAGGGCCCCCACGGGCTTGGAGAGGTCTCGGAAATTTTTCTTGTCTGTGAGATCTGGAATTTCTGAAGCGTTGTATTCTGCCAGTACCCACGGAAAGACTGGGTATTGACACACGTCGTTGTAAGAACGCCCAGCAAGAACATTCAGGTTCAGGAGGTAATCAAAATTCGTCACCCTATACAACAACAGTATGGAGAAAATCGGTTTAGACGGCGTGAAAACGACAGTGGCTGGAAATGAGGACGATAGACAAAACGACGTTCGACGATTCTCTCTTACCTCCCTTCGACCCACCCAATCGTGATTCGGCTGAGCTGGTCGTGTAAGAATTGGGCGCTACGATCCGGCCACTGCTTGATTGCCTGGGGCGGAGCCCTCTGCATGATAGCGAAAGCTGCTTCGTCTCGGCGTCTGTTACCTTCGCGACCAGGACCGAAATCGAGGTACAAAGATGACGACGGAGAAAATATTCCGTAACCGCCAAAAGCAGTGCCTCCGGACGGGATGAAGAATAGCTCAATTGAAGAGTCTCGAAGACGGTAACGCCTCAAGTAAACATGCGAAACCTCGGATAAGTTCCAGCGGATGGATTTGGGACGAAGCGATGCAATTTCTCGCTGTCGCCGGTCCAACTTTTGCTGAAATACTTCATCAGGTCCTTGAGTATAATCTCCGTCCTCGCGAATCATTCTCTGGCGATCTGCGTCTTCTTTTGCGGCGAGAACCTCTCCTTCGAAAAATCCCTCTGGTTCACCTTCGTATTCAAGGACTAGATGGGTAGACGTCATGAGCATTGTACAGGGTCGACTACCCTCTGCTCTAACATGAAGACAGTTGTCAACGTGCTGTTCAATCATACCAGCAGCAGCTGAGTGCATAAGGCTCAAACTGGATGACGCATTATCTGGTGGAGTAGAAAATGCACTTGTAGTGATACTGTGCTGCCCCTTGGACGTGATCGAGTTCGAAAGATTGGCACCAGATTCTTCGAAATGTGCTGAGCTTAAGTCGTCCGAAGGCGGTTCATCTTCGATTTTGTATCCATCATCACCTTTTAAATCTTCGTTCTCCGACGATAAAGCGTCCTCATTTCCTCCGTCTAACGTTCCCTCGTTAAAGATAGGTGGATCTAATTCATCAACCGAGCCAGACGGAGCCCTTAGCGGAGAGAGGTCCGTTCCTTCCTCTACGTCTCCCTCTTCCTCCTCCTCTTCTTTCTTCTTCGTGATATCTACGATCTCGAGATTTCCCGCCTCCAGAAGCGTTTTCGTGAAAGCGTCGAATTCGACCGGTACCGAGGATCGACGTCGGTGTCCGTCCGAGCTGTCTAATACATCACTTTGATTAAGAACACTCTCCGAATCATTCATGTCTGAGTAGTGGTCGAGATATTTGGGGATATATCGTCGAAACTGTGGAGCACACGGCACAGACAGGATTCGGGAACGAATATCTCTGTTACCATCTGCAACACCCCTTTCCCAAGGTTCCATTTGACCATTGCGAGACAAATCGATGTACGACGACCAGCAAAAGCGCTCAGCGTAGGACATGCGGGTATGACGGTGTCCTGGCAAGAAACGACGAGATACGTCGACTAACCGCGATCTTTCTGTTGCTGCAAACTCAAAGAATGAGCTCATTGCATCCGCTGCCGTTTCCGACCCCAATATCGGCAGTTGCTGGAGGTCCCTCGGAGAATCCAGACCATTGCTACCAGACACAGTTAAACCCGGCGTGAAAATCTTAACTAGCTCAGATTCAGATTCATCACGTTTGGTCAGCGCGTCCCACGCGTCAAGGTACACAGATAACTTGCCGAGAATCTGCCTCACAGCTTCCTCATTGTTTTCCGCGGTGTCTGCGACGATTTTGCACTCTTCAAGGACGGCCCCGAGACCTTCGTATTGCGCATAACCCAATCTTAGACCCTTTGCCTCTTTCTCGGCATCAGAAGTGGGTTCATGGAAAAGGACAAAGTCATCACTAACGCTACCTTGCCGTCTGGGGCTTTTTGGCCCGAAGCTAATCTCTTCGGCTTCATTCTCAGAGTCATTTCCAAGGATGCCACCGCCGAGAATCATACGTTCAATGGCGTTAGAATTTTCGGCTGCGACCTTCGTCGAATCTTTCCCATCGTCTTCGTAGGCGTCGAAAAGAGTATTCTCTCTAAGTCGCCGCTCGCCGTCGTATCTAACACGAAGTTCCTCGGCGAGTTTCTTTAGAAGGTCTCCACAAGACCGTGCTCCGGTCAAATCTCCAGACAGTTCGCGATCGCCAATGCTTCTTCTTAAGCTGGCCATTGCATATAGTGTTACATCACGCGCAGCAGAGAAAGAAAGACCGACCACTGCCGCGGTCAATGAGAGGTCGAGCTCTGACAACGTCGAGTCCAGAAGAGATACTACTCTACTTTCATGCTCGTCTCCCTGATTTTGTCCTTCACTTTCAACGGGCTGCTCTCCGGGAACCTCAATTGAAGTTTCTGATGATATTCTTTTCAGAGAGCTGATTACATACCGCAAAACCGGGTGAAGAACCGGCAGAAGAAGTTTGGACGACTCCGAAAGATCACTGGTGGGTTTATCACTCTTGAGACCCGAGAAGGAGTTGGACATAGCTGGAAGAGATAGCTGGCACCAGCCCGTCGCATCTCGACCGTAAGAAAGAATATCCAGTAAAGCGGAAAGCAGGACAATCTGATCTTCGCTCATGATCTTGTTTGGATCCGAGGAGATCTCGAGAAGATCCTTTTCTTCCACAAGAAGACATACTTTGGCAACGGCCGAACTCATCTCATAGCTCCAAACCTCCCACTGGTCGTGTCGTTTCAAAGCCTTTACCAAAACGATCGAAACAAGGCGACACAGGACATCCCTCGTTCGACTTGGAATTGAAATAGTCTTGCTCTCGTCACAATCATGCGATGGTTTTGCAGAGTCATCGACGGGTGGAGTCGCGATAGGAATCGTCTCATCATCCTTTGACTTTCTTTCTGAGAGGAGGACAGACTCCTCCAGAGTTGATAGTACATTATTCCACAAGGCAAGCGCTGTTCCTGCGCCTCCCAGACCCATCGCATTAGATATGAGACCAGCGACTGTGTTCAAAATGCTTGCTTTACACGATGTCAGAACACGTTCGGCAGCACTAGAACTGCCTGATGTAAGGGCGGCCCCCTCTGCATTAATAGACACCTCGCTGATCACAGATTCGTTTACGGTTGACGACACATCAACCCAACTCTCGAGGTCAATCCTCTTGACTTTGTTCCTCGACACCTCGGGCTTGTAGACTGGAACTGGTCTCTTTTCGTGCTCTGTCGCGTAGCGTTCGATTTGACTGTCAAGATATATCGCAATCACCAATAGATGGGGGACAAACGATTTAGCTGCTTTGACACTTTCGGAGAAACCATCTCTTCGGTTTTTAACTTGCGATCGCGGTCCGTCTGAATGATGAATAGTCCCTCCAAATACCCTGTGAAAGGCGCCTCCAACCGCCGTCATGACATCGGCAAGAACTGTCAACGACGTCGCGGAGACTTGGACTCCACTTTCCGAAGGAACGTGAGAAGGCAATAAGCATACAACGATTCCTGGAAGTAAGGGAATCATTATCTGAAGACGATCGGACAATAAGTCCGTGTAACTCCACTCACTTCGAATGGTGCTACCGATCATAAGTGCCATCCCTGGAGGAGGGAGATATAATGCAGATACAATTTTCTTGTCTGCACCGTCCATTGCTCCGGCTAGAGATCCGGCAAGACCGGAGGCTAGCATGAGACTACCACATGACTTCGCCGCAATAAGACCGTCAGCACCCGCAATAGAGGATACCCAAGAAAAAATGAAGAGAGATAGTCGCCACTGACCCTCCCAAGTCAGACGAGTACCACCGGTTTCGCTAGAGGAGTGCGGTTGCTTACCAGGAGGCTGTTGGGACGTGCTCTCTGACGAGAAAACGGTACGAGACAAGATCATGGGGGCGACAACGTCGTGAAACTGGGAAACAAGGAGATTCCGACCGAGGCGAGACGCGACGGACATCTTTTGATCCTGATTCCCTTTGTCGTCCATGAGGTAGTCTCCGAGTCGCCACATTTCTTCCGACGCTTCCAAAGGCATTATTTCACACCAAACCATTATGGCAACGATGGAATTCAAAACAACGTGAGCACCAAGACTACCCAAAGGACAGTCGCTCAGAGCACTAACACAAGAAGCGACGTCGTGTTCGCCTTGACTGATAGAGCGTCGGTTCGACAGGGAAGCAAGCAGCATAGCTGTCATTATGCGACTAAGTTCGTGGCCTATTTTCAGCAACGACGATGATTGCGACTCTGACGCCATATCGTACTTCATAAGCCGTACGCAGTCCATGAAGTACTGTACTGACACTTGCGACCGAAGGATGTACCCAAGTGTCAGACAATAACCCCCGTACCTGTCGGCAACACACTCAAGGATCTCAGCTCCAGCTCTTGGATCGCCACCCCAAAGATCATTGTCAAGAGCAAATCCAAATAATGCCGTGAGAGCCATGTCTGAAGTTCGCCTCACGCGCTGCGACGGCTCAAGATCTTGAATAAACTTCGCCGGAGGTCCGCAACAGACATCTACAAACTTGGCACAGGCATGGACGATACTCCGGGGGATATGTCGCGGAGTACTGCTAGAAGAAGCTGACTGATTCGCCGAAGCAACAGAAGTCCCCTCAATCTTATCGAGCCGTCGCTCCAGTTCGGCGACATCCGCGGCTGGATTCGAGAAGAATTTGGCTTTAGAGGCGCGCAAAAGGGCAAGTCGAAGAGATGAAGCCAACACATGAATAGCTCCGGTCTGTAACAGCTCTTCTTGGCAGCGGGCACCTCCGCGATCAACACACATCGCCAGGAGATCAATGAGTTGCGCAGCCCATTGACCATCGTTGCGAAATAAAGCGAACAAGGTGCGAATCGAGAGAGACGAAAGAGCCTGCTGTCGACCAAAAATTTGGCCAGGCGGACTCAGCGCGAGAAAGAACGGGAGCACACAAAACGATATCAACTGCTGTGCGTGCCATGCGATCGTCCAATTCGGAGTCACAGGAGTAATTGTATCCAGGTCATTTTCAGAACAGTATATGCGCAGCGAATGATGGTGCTCAATGCTACCTGTTAGGTAAACAACAGGTTCTGTTTCTTCCGTAAAGCGAATTGGTGAACCGGGTTGCATCAACCCAACTCGAGGAGCCTTCTCTGTCTCTCCTATTAACGAGTATAGAGGACACACTATTCGCTGCTGAGGCTCATTCTCTGCCGAAGATGCGCTTCCCAGCACACGTGCATGAACGGCGGCCATGCCCAAGATCATTGTCGATGCCATCTTTTGAATATTCATCGCCTGGGGGTGAACAACGAGCGGTATTCCTACCTTGGGACCTGCTTCGATCGACGATCCTTTGTTAAAATTTGCAATTGGAGGTAATATAGGCACAATGGCACCATTCATTTGCTGCGAAAGTGGCATACCGGCGTCGGCGAGAACTGCTTGGAGTCCGATGGGGATGGCCACGGGGTACAAAGCAAAACTAGCCAGATCAATTGACAATGCCGCCCGAGTACTTTCAGACCGAGATTCGACGATCTGAACCTTCTCGGTGCCGCCAGCTTCTCTCGAGGTCGTTGAGTTGTCCTCGACTGGTAAAATGGCCCCACCAACCGTCAGGTTCTGTAGTAGGGTGTTGCAATCCATGACGCAAGCAGGGCCGGAAGTTGGAATCAAGGGATAAGGCAATTCACCACTGCCCATGAGCTTCCCATTGACAGAACAGCTCCACTGAGGACGTTTTAAATAAGGAAAGACGTGCGTACAGGAGACAAGCTGCCACGCATCGAGTTTGAGCGTCAAGGGAAGTTGAACAATTAGAGGCGACGACGCCGTCCGTATCAAGGCAGTTTGATCACCTTCAATACCACCACTTTGGGCGGAATCAAAGCTGCAAGCGGTGAGAGTGGACTGAATTCGATCCTCATCCAGTACAACCCAATCCGACACCTGGACAGTCACTCCTGTACCTGAAACATTGGTAGGGGTTGTGGCGAATCGATAAAGGAGACGGTTCTCCACAACTACAGAGGCAGGCGCGGCATTTTCAGCCCGTGTCGATCCTTGCTCCTCCGTCTTGCCGTCTTTCATTTTTGTCAAGACAGGTCGAATCCAAAAGCAAATGGTGTAGGCCTTTCGAAAGTGGGCGTTCCAGTCGAGGACGGGTAATTCTGCCCGCGAGACACCTGAAAATCGAATATATGCATCTGGTGCATCAATATCCTTCTGAAGATCCAGCAAAGGTTGCTCCGGACGATCAAGTTGAGATTTTGATCCAAATGTCTTCCCACCATCGCCAATGAAAATATCACTGAAGCGACTGTGCAAATGCTCTGACAAGGAAGCTTTAGGTTTGCTGGCTGGAGAAGAAGACATCTTTGGCAGGGATTAGTCTCTCGATTGGATACCAGGTCCTCGTCAAAAGGGCCGACAAAGTGCGAGAAGCTGTTCAACAGTTGAAGAAGTAATGGTCCTATCAGGAGCGTCTCTCGTTGCCAAAGGCTTCAAGCTCTGTACTCTGCAGTCGCCGCCTCTGCCGTGCGAAGAATTTTTTCGCGTCAAAGAAAACGGTGCGTGGCAAAGATCAGCCGTGACGCGGGGAGCCAGCGTTCAGAAAAAAAAAACAATGAGACACTCGTTCCGTCAACAGAAACAGGTGAGAACCTTTGTAGTGGTATCTTGTCAGGTATGGTATGCAGCATGCAGCACGAAAGTAGTATCATGAAATAACAAGCTTTCGCTTCAAGTCCATGGTTCCGCGGTTCGTAAGCGTTGCGAGCAGTGTCGAAGATACGGGCGAGGCACGATACTTCTTTCAGGGGTGGGGGTAGGTGGAA
>Ga0222719_10003390_pt1 | contig 14213 bp, 10 predicted proteins | sample C33_34DmetaG_FD_165039 | JGI IMG/M metagenome (GOLD analysis project Ga0222719, IMG submission 165039) | Estuarine water microbial communities from San Francisco Bay, California, United States - C33_34D | ecosystem: Environmental > Aquatic > Marine > Unclassified | place: USA: California...
TAGTGTTAAAGTTGTTGTTTCAGTGTTGGGCTCTGCCAGTAGTATCGCTCTCTGTTCAATCTTGTCCGTGCTGTCTATGACTGCCTGTGATAGCCTGTCAAACTCCGCGTTCACTGTTGATGCCAAGAATGCTCCTGACTGTTCAAAATCTGTTGTCCTCGCAAGGTTGGTGTCCCTGATCAGTGTAATCACCGTGCTGGCCGCTGGAGCACTTAAAAGTGTTACTGTGCCCGTGCCTGAAGTGCCTGAATCAAAACTGACCGTGTATTCTGACGTCAGTGTTTGTAGTGTAGAACCAACGTAGACCGCTATGCTAGAAGAATCCGCTATTTCAAAGTTAAATGTGTATGCCGTAGTCGAGCCATCCGCTGTGTAACTCAATCTAGGTGTAGTTGTCGATGTTGTCATTATATTTTATTCTCCCACGTATTTATTGATCAACTGCTCCAAACGTAAGTGTGGAAACTATGTCTTGTATTTGTGTTATGTTCTTCTTGCCACCGATCCTTTCTTCAAACGCTTCAGTGTCAAGCCTACGTTGTGTCCTGTAGTAACCGTCGGGGTCCATCCACTCGGTGAGGTATTCTGTGACAAATATCCTGTACAGTGCCTTGGTCAGCACCAGGTTCTTGAAACCCGCGGTATCAAGCACAAACTTTGTAAGGTTGCTAAAACCCTTGTCAACCAACTCACCCTCGTCTAGGTTCTTGGCATCACGTATTGATCCAATGGTCAGTTTTTGTGTGTTGTCCAGTAACTTGGCAATGTCAACGATCATTGGTCCCAACAACAATTCAAATTTTTCCGCGGTGGTCCTTATTGGTTCTTTCCTCGGAGATATTATAGATGCTATGATGTCTTCACCACCACCGATCGTTAAAAACATATCACTTAATATGCCAAAAGCACCGCTGGTTGTTGCCGCACGTGCCCATAACGTTGGACTGTCCCAGGTGTAACCCTGTTTGCCCGATATCACCTGTTTGAGTTGTGTGACCAGTGCCCCGGTCATCACCATCATGCCGGTGATTATTGCTAGGTCTGCCACCTTCTCCACTAACTCTCTGTTGGGAGCGTTGGCATAGGCATCACCCAACCTGTTGTTGAGGAACCTCCTAGATATCACTTTCCTGTAGTAAGTGATTGGGTGTGTCTTGAACTGTGAAAACATTTTGGCAATCTGTGTGCCTGGTCCGGCAAATTCAGCAGGGAAGAAAGATGTTGCCAGTATGTCAAAGTCTCCGGGTTTGATCACCATTGTGTCAACCGCATCACGCATGGTGGCCTGGAACTTCTCATAAATGCTGTCCGTGCCCATACGCAGTCTCACCGTCCTGTTTGAGGCATCCCCGTCTTCCAGCGATCGCAGTATGTTCATGTCAAAAAGTCCTTCGTCATTGAGTGGTTTGTTACGCAATACGAATTGCCAGTCCTGTTCGGTCATGCCGTATCGCTTCAATTGTGATCTGAAGTTGTCGTTGAGATCATTCCATTTGACACCTTTGGTTATGTGTGTGCCTAGGCTCCTAGCGTACACGTTGGCCGCGGCCCCTTGTAGACTTTCGGTCCACAATGTTAGTCCGCTTAATTTAAAAATATAATTGGCATACGCGGCACTGCCCTTTTCAAACTTTGAATATGCCCCGAGGCTGTCAACAGCACCAAATCTCTGTCCCACGTTGTTCATGAGTCCGTTCATGGCATCCAGTGTCAGTCTCCTGTGGTATTCTATCTCTTCTGGTGTGCCTTTGTACTTGTTGGTCCTAGTGAAACCTGCTATCAGTTCGTCCACGTCCAACCCAAACAATCTCTTGCCGGTGTAGGAGAAAGTTGGCACGTCCAGTATACTGGTTATGCTGGCACTACCTAGTTTACCTATGTTCTGTACGTTCCTCAAAGCACTCATTATGCTGGCAAAACGATCAGTTTCACCGTAAGCGGGATTGATGTATTGGCTTTCAACGTAACCGGCCACGCTACGTGCCACCTTCTTTTGTACGTTGGTTAAACTGTCAAAATCATTTCCTAGTGGACCAAGTCCTTCTTGTCCACCTTTGGTCAGTGATGCTTTTATGCTACCATACACTCCTTCATATTCAGGACCAAAGAACTGTGTTAAAGCCCTCTCCCTGCCGTTTTCCAGTATGGCATTCATGAACTCCAGTGCCCCGGTTGAGTAGTTGCTGTATTTGTTGACCACTTGCCTCCTTGCGGCACCATCGATAAAACTCAAATGCGACTTGCCCTGATAGTTCTGTGCGAAAGCGGCCGGGGACTCGTGTAGGCTACGCAACTTGTTCCTGATGTTCTGGTTGACTTTCCTCCAGCCCTGTTCTTTGTCACGCACTGTGTCATACACAACGTCTAATATGATGTCGGTCACGTCGTCTTCGACCTCACCGTTCTTGACCGTGTACTTCCTGATCTTGTCTCGCATGAAATTTTGGAAATCTGCTCGCGTGCCCTCATCGATTGTTTTCGTGAAATCAAATCTCACTGACAACCTGGTCTTTGATGCGATGCCGGTCTTACGACCCATTATCTTCAAGTCAGCGGCACTGGGTCTGATCACAGTGTCAAAAAATATCTTGGCAACTTGGTACGCTTGGTCATTCTTGGTGACCTGTGGTGTGTCTGACCTAAACTGTTCGTTCATGTCATAGAATTCATCACTCATGTCTGAATCGTTCTGTTCGTCTTCGATCCATTTTTCAAATCTTTTGCCTTTTAGCGCATCGCTACGATCCAGTGCCCTCTGGAAGTCCGCTATCATGGTGCTACGTAAATTTTTTATCAACAGTTCTAATGGCACGTGTCCAACCACATCATTTGTGTTCAACAACAATGCGTTAAAGGCACGATACACCTGTTCCGCTTCACCCCTTGCCTTACGTTGACGTCCCGGCAACAAACTCAATGGATCTTTTATCCTCGAAACAAAAGGATCACGTTCCTGTAGGAAATTGACAAGATTGTCAATCTTTTCGAGGTTCTGTAGTGTCTTTATCTCTTTTAATTTGGCCGAGTCTAGTTCGTCTAGTATGACTGAATTTTGATTATCAATGATGTCATTTATAAAGTTCTGTTTGTATGTTAACGGATTGCCGTCCTTGTCCAGCACCGGCTCACCATTTTCAATTATGGGATCATCCACACGTTTTCCAAGTGCGTTCAATTTGAGATCGAGGTCATCAAAATCCCTTTCATACAATCTGATCACGTAGTCGTCGTCAATTATGTCATTGTCGCTTTTCAATTTGACAGCACGATTTTTTTTGATCTCTATCAGTCCCTTTTTTATGATTTGTATACAGTCTTTACTCAATGCCATGTTATACTCCTGGTTTATCGCAATCCACAGCACGTCCTAGGGTGTCCTTGGCCCCATTTGATCTGTCGATTATCTCTTGTTCTTGTAGGAAATAGTTTCTTGTCTTTTCCCTTGTTATTGAAAGTTGTCTCTTGAGCACACCGGTTGCCCTGGGTGTCTCTATTGAAAATAATTTCTCAACACCATCAACCCTCCTGATCTCCAATCCAAAGTCTTTCAAACTGTCTCCCGGGAAGTCCCTACGCACTTTGGCAATCAATGTTTCCTGGTCGGTCAATTTGTTGGCCTCTCGTTCCTGTGGTGTGTTTTCTATTTCCGTGTCGTTCCTCGCTGATCTAGAGTTGGCATCCATCTGTGCCGCTCCCTGTTCGATCTCTGAACGTTTGGGATCAACCGGACTCACATCTGAACTTTGCTTTATGTTGAATTTTGTGGTGCCTGTTTGATTGTTGACGATGTTTGGCAATGCGTATTTTTGGCTCTCGTCTATGATCTTCTGTATCTCACTTTGATCTGTGACCACCCTACGTTTGCCGTCCTCAAATATGATCATACGTTGTACTTCCTCACCGTTACGTGTGGTAACTTCTAGTTCGGCACGCGTGTTCTTGTTCTTGAAAGTGAACACCACGTCTGGTCCCAACACGAATTGATCTATGCTCCTGTATGTGCCCTCACCGTTGGCCAAAACGTTGGTGTCTATTTGGCTGGACAGAAACTTCTTGATATTATTTGAAAGGCTTTCGGCATCACCAAACATGTTCTTGCTGATGGTTATGCTGTCATTGGTGTCCGTGATACGTAAAATGATCTGTTGTGCTGGTATGTCTTTCTGCCTCAACGCGTTTAGGTGTTTTAGTAGTTCTTGTTTTGATCCAGTAAGCACAAGGCTGTTGGTCTCCGTGGTCATGGTGATCTTATCGTCCAACAGTGTGTTGTCCGCACGGTCATAACTGAACCTACCCCTGCTGTCAACGAATATGGCTTGTCCGGTCTTGGGTTCGATACGCTGTGAGTCATTGTAGAAGTTGTTTTGATTCTTACGCGTGTTCAATTCATCCGCGTGTTTCAGTCTGTTGATGTAAGGTGTTATGTCAAAACCGTATGGTCTCTCCGTCTCGTAGTAGTCCTTCAGCACCTTGTTGGATACCTCGTCTGGATGTCTCAAGCCACGAAGGTATTTGTAACTGTTGACACCACCGTCTATCAGTCCATAGAATATGGCACCACCCAACGCGGCCATGCCTATGTTGGTGAAAACGTCTTGTGTTGTAAGGTCCTGTCCACGCACACCATACGCTGACGCGGCCAATGGTTGTAGTGTTGTTTCTATAGCGGCACTGGTTGCCCCAACCGCACCTGCCCTTTTTGAAAATTTGATCAATTTTGATGATGCGTTGCCCAGTTGTCCCAGGAACGGCACTGGTATGAGATTGATGGGATCAAGCACCGTGCCACCAAAACTGGCTATGAAGCCAGCGGTCTTGCCACCCAGTCCACTCTTGTCACTGTAGTCCAGACGCTGTGATCCAATACGCATTGACTCGTTGGCCCTGTGTACGAGGTCATATGTCAGGTACGGTTCCCACTTGACGTTGGGGTTCCATAACGGATGATTTTCATTCCAATCCTCCCTACGTATCTCTGCTTGTCCTTTGTTGATCGCGTTTGATTTCAGAGCATAGTCGCTGAACAGTTTGACCGTGTTCTCCTCGAAACCGCTCTTCCAGTTTAGTTTTACGTTGTCCCATATGGTCTTGTCCCTAATGGAAGCCTCACTGGGATTGCTGACTTGTATCTTGTTTTTCGGTATTATCTCTACCGGCATCTATGCTCCAGTCTGTTGTGTGGTTTCAGTGGATATTATCTGTTGTAAAATCTTGTTCTCATCACGTGCCAGGTCTATGAACGACTGTAACACTGTCATAGTGGTAGGGGCATCATTGAATGTTTGTTTGCTGGCATAGGTGTCTAGGTTGCCTTTCCATTTTTGCCACACTCGGTCTATCAACCGCTGGTTGTTCAGCACGTCAGCGTATTCGCTGTTGTTGGCCAACCACATTGACATCCTGTCAAAAGTCTCTTTCTTCAGGTTCGGTGATCGAAGTCCCATGCTGATCGCATTGCCTATTGCCAACCTGTTCTTGTCTTCATTGCCCGCGTATGCTGGAAACAATGTGGCCACAAAACTATCTTCGTACGTTGCCACCTTGATTGGTGCGTTTGGATTGTTCTGTATCATCTGTGGCACAGTGGTTGTGTCGATCCAGTAGGCACTGTACTCCCTGGCCCATTTCTCGTTGTCCTTGGCCACTGACACGTAGTCTATGTTGCCCATCTCGTCAGTGATGGGTTTGATCACAGTTGACTTGTAGGTCCACTTGTCTAGCCACTTGGGATCGATGTCCATGTTCCATGATTTTTCAGAATCACTGGTCACCAACGGGCTGTCATCTCCCACCGCGAACAGAGTGTCCGCATACAGCAGTTGATTCTGATCACTTGGCAGTTTCTGGTATATCCTGACCGCTTCAAAACCAAAATCACCCTTCTGGTAGAAAGTCAGTCCACCATTGTTCCAACCAAACTGGTAGTTGCTCTTGTTACGTTGGAAATCATTAAGTGTCTCACCTTGTGCCAGTTTGATGTTGAACTTGTGTGGATTTTCAAGTATGGCCTCCATCATGTCAACCACCTTCTGTGTGTTGACCTGGTTGCCATCCTTGTCGTAGATGTATTTTGGTGTCATGACCTGACTGCCGTTGCTGGCAGAAAGTGTTACGAAATTGTTGTTGACGAAATTGGTTGCGGATGCCAGTGCCCTGTCACTGTTGCCATCTCTTGAAACTTCTCTGTAGTACACCAAGTCAAAGGTGCCCTGTATGGCATTGTAGAATGGTGATTCTGGATCCAGTTTGTCAGCAAAAGTGCTCTGGAAGTTCTCCTCGGCCTTGTCCTTGACCTTGCTCCAGTTGGCTCCCGACCTCTGTTCGGCCTGTTCAAGGTATCTCTCTTTTTCCCTGTAAGCGTTGTTAAGGTATACCGCTGGTCCGGTGCTGTTCTGTCCTATGTCAGCGATGACGCTGGCAACCATGCCCTCGTTGTCTTCACTGTTGTATTTTGAACCGGTCACGATCATGCTACCAAAGTACTTGCCGTATTTCTGTTTTTGTTCCAACAGGTATCCCACCGCTGTACGGTCATCGGTCATGTTGGCCCATCCCTGCCACATCACCCCGCTGGCCTCCTTGGGTGCTGGTATCATTATCCTTGGTAAATTAAACATCTGTGCTATCTGCGGTAGGTCACGATCCAGTGTGCTTTCATCTGTTGGATCTATTGCCACGTCCAGTTTCTGTGCGGCATACTCCCAGTGTTCACCGTTGTTCATGAAATCTATCTTTTCCTTGTATGTTGCCTGTACCTGTGCGGTGGCATCATCATAGGCCTGTAGCATCACTATCTTTTCCTTGTCTGGAAGATCACTCTTCTCTACCAATATCTTCTGTGCCGTGATGTCGGCCAGCAGTTTGGTCTGTGATGTGTTTGAATTGATTATGGCCTGGTATGTGTAGCCCCCAACGATCTTGTCCGCTTCCCTCAACACCATCTGATCCCTTATCTGGTCTTCGGTGGCACCATATGCTATCAGGTCGTCACGTTTAACGTCGTCGAGATTCTTCATTATCAGTTTGCCATTGGCATCCCTGGTGTAGATCTTGCCGTTCCTGATCTGATCTCCATAACCTTTGTTGTTGGAAAACACTTCAGACAGTTTCTGTTTGTTCTGTTTGAGAACGGTCTCTTTGTAGGTGTCTAATTCTTGTCCCAGCAAGAAACGTTCGCTGGCACTTATCTTGCTAGATCCCGGTATGACCGAGCCATACACCTCTCCAAAGTTGCTCATGTTGTAGTTGCCTGATTTGAAATCTTCTATGAACTTGTCCCTGGCAGTGGGATCATCCATCCTGGAATTAAGTTCTTTGGTAACGAGTGCTGTGAGTATGGGCATCCTGGCCTCTTTCTTTAGGTTGAACATCTCATAGTCTGTCTGTCCAAAACTTTCCCTCAACACCATTTCCAATGATTTCATCTTGGCAAATGTGTCCGCGTATCCAGTGCCATTAGTCCAGTATTCTCCGCTGGTGGGATCCTGCTCCATGTCACTGGCTTCTAGTATGTTGGTGATGGCAAATGCTAGATCCTGGTATTCTTGTTTGATCTCGTCCCTGTCACTCTCGTACTGTTTCCTTTTTATCTCCCCATCTAACCTTATGCCGATGTTAAAAGCACTCTCGTCAAATGCCTGCGACAGGTCAGTCTGTAGATTGCTGGGGATGGTGGCCAAGAATTTGTTCTTGTAGTCTTCGGTGGCCTCGTTGTATTTTGTCACATCGTTCTGATTTTTGAATGCGATGTCTGAAAGTTTTGACTTGTACTCTTTTTCTTTCCTAGTGATGAATGCTGTGTTGGCACCTTTCTGATATGCCTCACCCGTGACGGTGAATGCTGGTCCCGGTGCTACGTAGTTGGGATTTTTCTCTTGTTCGTTGAAACCTTTCTGTTCGGCCCTGCTTATGGCCAGTCTCGTGTCAATCTGTTGTGCTGTCTCGGTGACGTTTTCAATAATGTTTGAAAGGCCCGTGCCCATCTGTCCCGGAGCGTTGTAGGTGTTCCTCGCGGTCAGTCCACCCCCGTAGGTTGGTATCTGTACTCTACGTTTGGATCCTGGTGTTGGTACGTTAGGTGGTGTTCTTGGTATTGTAGACATTATGATGATCCCTCTGTGCTAGTGATGTCCACCGAAGTGGTACCAGTGTTGGTTTGTGTTGTCAGAAGATCACTGAATCCACGCGTGCCTAGATATTGTGCGGCCTTGGTGTATCCACCCACTATGCTGTAGTCGGCTTCTTTGTTCAAAGTGTCTTTTTTCTGTTCTTTGGAAAGTATTGATCCTGATGTGTTGAAAGCGTCTATGTATTGGTCTTCGGCAAAGTTTGCCGCTGTAAGCGATAACACGTCTCCCGGTGATCCTTCAAGTGTCACACCCGTCAATCCGTATCTGGCACGTTGTTTACCTATTGCTAGGACCAGTTCCCTTTGTCTCTTGGCCTTACGCAAGGCAAATGCTTCCCTGTCTTGTCCTATGCTGTAGTCAACCATGTTGGCCTGTTGCCTCAAAAGATTGGCCTGTACGTATCCACCATAGATTGATCCAGCACTGCCTATCACCGGCAAGGCATATTTGGCCGCTGTGGCCAGTCTGCTCAATGTTGATGCTGTGTTTACTGTCTGTGCTGTTGCCAGTGATCCACCCGAAGTGGAGAAAATGCTACCTGCGGCCACCCCTCCTGTGGCATATGCCGCGGCACCCAGTATGGCTAATTTGACTAGATTATTTCTTGGAGCACACATAGGTTATTCATTTCCTTTCAACTAAAAATATTTCTTCATTACCCTGATAGTAACTATCGTATCTGTAAAACTTTAACATATTTAGCCACCGTACGGATTGTGTGTGCCGGCTCCATACCTGTACTAGATGTCGTTTGTTTGGATGTTGTTCCATTGATCTCTTGATGAGATTTTCGGCCTCCCCTGATATCCTGATGAAGAAATCATTGGCCAGTGGTGTTCCTATGAACCAATACCAACACTCATCACCTATGATGTGCGTGCCAGCGGCCAGGAAAGGTATGTCATGATAGGTACCAGTGACACCATCCTCCAGTTCATCAAACTTCCTTATGAGACGTGATCTAGTGTATCCCATCAGAGTTATCTCTTGTAGGTCAACGTCCCGACAGTTGTTGATGACGTATTCGTAGTGTTCAAAGTTTAATGGATGCCTTACCGGTTGTCTAACCTTGGTCTTGTAGTTTGCCACCCGCAAATTTGACTTCATTAGTCATACTTAACAAGGTACATGGCAGTGGTTCGTCACTTGTGAACGTGGTCTGTGGTGTAGTCGTGTAGCCGGTCAATCTCACCCTCTTCTGTCCAGTGTATCCTGTTATCCCTTGGTTGAGTATTCCCGTGCCCAGGTTCCTGAATGGTACCACTATGTTGTCCACCTTACAACTCTTGGTGTCTTGTAATTGTAGTTCGCAAAGCACCTTCCTGACCTTTTCACCCAGTGTGCTTTGTCCCTGTACGTTGAATACTATTGGTAATGTTTTTGCGTTGCTGGTGTAGTTGTGTCCTATCTGTGTTGACGAACTTGATCTTGTCAAGGCAAAGTTGCCAGCCGCATCTACGGTGACATCTGGGTGTAGCAGTCCGTCCGCTACCACCTTGACCGTCCTACCTTCCAGTCCCTGTGCCCCCGTGAAACTTGATCCCGTGGCACTGGTGGTGTGATATGAATCAAGGAACACGTCGTCCTCCGTCCATTTTTCTAGGAACAAACCAGTGTTCAGGGTTGATCCATCATTGTCATATCTCTGTACCAGCGAATACAAACTGTCATCCACCACGCAGAGATCTTTGAAGTTGCCGTTGGTGGTGAAATCCATCCAACCCACTACTGAAAATTCTGTGTTTACACCCAGCACTGCTATTGAACCATCACCTTTTATAACAAAAACGTAGTTGGTGTTGGTGTTGGCATAGTTGTTGATGTGTGCTACCTTTGTGGCATCATTCAATATGTTGTGGTGTACCAGCGTGTAGTTTTTTGCCGAGTAGGCATCTGTGTTGAAGTTGTAGACAAAAGCACGTAGTTGTTTGCCACCCTTGGCCACGAATAACACTTCATTGTCTACTATCTGCGGTGTGGTAACACCTGAATCGATCCCATACGATGTCTGTTGTCTCACCAGCACGTTAGAAGGTGTGACAGGTTCACCTGACATGTCAAACTCTCCGTCCGATGTGAATATGAACAGTGATTGTTGTGACACCAAGTGCCTTATCACGTTCACGCTTGAACTGGCTATGGTGAACTGTAGTCCAGCGTCGTCGGTGATCTCTCCAGTGACGTTGCCTGATCCATCCACTGCCCTGGTGAAGTTGTCAAAGTTAAAGAAGTCTCCTGACTGTGATCCAAATATGGTCTGTGGTTTGTCTCTGCTACCACCAAATATCAATCTGTTCTGATGGAAAGAGACCGATCTTGGCCATCCCCCACCCAAACTGCTTGACAGATTACTGAAAGCATCTATCTCCCATTCGTGTCCTTCTGCCGTCTCCGTGTCCACGAGGTCATACTGTATGCTGGCCACTGCCACTGTTGGTGATGAGATTGAGGTGATGGTTGCCATGCCTCCGTTGATCACGATGTGCGAGTTCACGTGTCCGTCTGGCCACGCGGCATCAACCCATCTGTATGTGCCACCTGCCAGTGTGAAGTTGACGTTGTTGCCTGATGCTGATGCTGGTGTCAGCGTGGCATCGAAGTTGAAGTTGGCCTGTGGCAAGTGATCAAACGCAAGATAACCGGCCGTCCAGTCCGTGTTGGTGGCACCCCTCACGACTTGTAGTGTCCTGATGTTGGGATGACACAGTATCATGTAGTCAAAACTCTGTGTGTATCTAATGTCTGCTATCTCGTCTGTGGTTATTGGAAAAACATTACCATCTACTCCGTTGGTCAGTACCTGAACTCGTGTGTCCTGGTAGAATATGTGTATCTTGGCAGTGGTTCCAAGTCCAGAATCTGATGGTTCAAATATCATCACGTACTCCTGTCCGTCCGAGAACTTGAAAGGTATCAGCCTCGACTGTGCGTGGAATCCTGTGGTGGTCAGTGTTGAACTGCCATCTGGTGTGGTGGTGTTGTCTGGGTCAGCGGAAATGAATTCAAAGCCTTTCCTCTTCTGTATACCACCCTGCGGCAGTATCAGGAAGTTTGACAGTTCAGCCATACCGGCCCTGTAGATGGGTGTGTCGCTACGACCAAATATGTTTGGTCCCACCTGTCCCTGTGTAAAGTTAGTTTGAGAATATTTCCGTATCGTCATCTTTAGGTGTTGCCGTGTCTTAACCTCCTGTTGGTCAGACCAGTGTTACCTAGATGTGCTTCAATGTATCTGCCTGGAGGTACAATGTTTGTTGGTGGGTTCTCCTGTCCGTCCGCTATCCTGGCCGCTCTCAACTTGGCCTCGTAGTCTCCGGCTAGCCTCTGCGTCAGTGTTCCGATACCGGTTATTGACTCGTTTATCTCCAGTGCCAGTTTTGCGATCAGTGCCTCCACGAAAAACACCGGCATGTCATCTTCAATGATGTTCTGTACGTATTCCATGTACAGTGTTGTGGAGTTTGAGTAAACTTTTGCTCCTATTACCACGTAGTCCTCGAGATACACACCGTTGTCATCAAATATACCCTTGATCCTGACCACGTCTCCGGGCAGGCTGTGTGCGTATAGGTAGTTCTTGTCATTGGGTGTTTCGTTTAATCTGTTCATTGCCTGTTTCTTCATGGCAAAGTTCCAGAATTGGTAGTACAGCAATCCATCACGGACGTTGTCGTACATGGTTGAACAGGTGTTGGCCTCGTGTGATCCATCAGTCAATGATGAAATGGTAGCGGCCCCGCATTTGGTTAGTGCTTGGTTTGATATTGAAACTTTTGATTCGGCCATCTTGGTGATTCCTTTATTTTTTACAAGTTATTTATCGGGCACAAAAAAAGACAGGCCCCGGAGGGCCTGCCTTGATATAGAACGAGGGGTTATCCTCCTCTATTATTCAGTTACTTCAACTTTAACGACACCGTCAGCGTCGATAACTGTTGAACCACCTGACATAGTACCCAATACAAGGTGCGATGCTTTAGCGGGAACGTAGTCGATTCTAGTTGTGATGTCAGCCGCTAGTGCTAGACCAACTGAATCTCTGTGTACCGCGTAACAGTCTCTTTGTACAGAGTTTTTCGTCAGTAATGTGCTCATGATCACGTTAAATCCGAACACGTTCGGTATGTAACCTGATGCTAAAGCCGTGTTTGACACAAGGCCATCAGCCGCTGTCACAAGGTTAGTGTCTGATAATAAATCAGTCAACGCTTGTGGAGAGATGATGATTGCTCTACCATCCGTTGGGATGTCAAGAGCGTTCATTGATTCGTGGATCTCTAAAAATTTCTCTTTAGTTAATCCTGAAGTCGCTGACACCGTGTTAGTTGGTGTTGAAGCATCTAACCCGTCAATGATCTCTTGGTCAACTGCTCTGCCTAGGGCAGAAGCGATTGCTTGTGCGAATGTAGATCTCAAGTCAATGTTAGTCTTGAATTGATCCATGTCATCCACGTACTCACCTGAATGGAAGTTGTTCAATGTGGTAGTCACGATCGAGTTTTGTGCTGTACCACCTGTGTATGCTCCCGGTGATGTTAGAGATTTTGAAGTATCAGACATTGCCGTGATATCTTCGTATCTCGCTTTGTTTTTGATTGATCCACCTTTTGATAGTTTGTGGAACTTGTAAGTCGAACCAGTAACGTTTCTTACAACTCTTACTGAATCAACTAATTTTGATGATGCCTGCTGGTATGCCTGCTTCACATCATCTGAAAACATAGTTACGAACGAATTCGATAAACTTGTTCCCGAGTCTCCTACTAATGCCATGTTATGGTCTCCTGTAGTTTAGTTGTTGTTGTTATAATAAACGCTGGGAATTGTGTCCTTGCTTTCAGGGCCCTGGGGTTGTCCCTACTCGCTGTAGACGTTCTTTGCTTGTAGAATCATATCTCTACCAAATAACCAGAGATTATCTGATGTCAGTGGGCCTCGCGGTTGTCCACGCTGATATTTATTCGTATCTTGGGATAGTATTCTAGTATTTTTTTGAAGTTGGTGAGGTACCTGTCAATGGATGGTTGTTGCGTGCCTTGTGGTTCACGGTACATGCTCTCCACCCCTCCGTCAAACCCAATCAGGTCGATGCGTGTGAAACCCAGTTGTGCGGCCAGCACTATGGCCTGTTCCCCCGTCAACCATGAGTTCATCCTCACGTGCGGAAACTTGATCTCCCTCATGTCGTGTAGTTGTGTCTCGGTGCTGGTGCTGAAACGTCTGTAACTCTCTTGTGCCACGTACACCGGTTCAGTGACCCCGTCCCTACGCATCTCCATTAGCACCCCGCGATCCTGTGCCAGCAGGTAGTCGGGTTGGAATTCACGGTATATCTGATTACAGCCAAAGGTTGGCCATGCGATCTGGTCCAGCGGCATGAGTTTGCGGCTCAATCCGTTGCCAATTATGACGCATCGCTTGATCTTGTTGGGATCTATGGGTTGAAGCACTAGTATCCTCGGTGTGTCTTCGTGGTCTTGAACTTGGCTTTCTTTACGGCACCCCGGTGTGGCTTGTAAGTGCCCTTCATCAGGCTGTATGATGAGCCCTTCTTCATCCAGTGGTAGCCCCTAGGTGGTGAAACTTTTTTTGATCTTGGCATATTGCTCCTTTATGGTATTTAAGAATCGCTCCCCAGGTATGTCCAGGGGGTTCATCCAGTCCGCGACTAGTCTTGGTTGCTGTCTGGGACGGCTGTGAATGGGATAGAGTGCCATGGAGCGGTCAGTCCGTGGCTGTTCTTGTACAGTTGTCCCGTGCTGGTGCTCTGTGCGGCCATGAATTCCCGCGTGCCGTTGCCGAATCGCTTGGGTGTGACCACCAGTGTGGGTTTCCACTCCTGTCCCCGTGCGTAGTAGCGTTGGTGATTGGTCTGCTGTCCCTTGCGGGTCTTGATGCCTGCCATGGTCTGCCTCCGTTATTTCCATGCCCTACAACTCCAATATCTCGCTGATGTGCGTGGTCCAGGTGTTGAACACCTATGCCTGGCCAGGAAACTCTTCCTCCTGGCAGGATTGCTCTTCTTTATGGTCATGGTTGGGTCTCCAAACCTCACAGTCTTGACGCGGCCCGTTTTGGGGTTAC
>Ga0222719_10003391_pt1 | contig 14213 bp, 10 predicted proteins | sample C33_34DmetaG_FD_165039 | JGI IMG/M metagenome (GOLD analysis project Ga0222719, IMG submission 165039) | Estuarine water microbial communities from San Francisco Bay, California, United States - C33_34D | ecosystem: Environmental > Aquatic > Marine > Unclassified | place: USA: California...
GAAGAAGAAGGTGATCCCGAAGGTATTACTAGAGATGTTGGAGCATTGAGAAGTAAATTAATTAATGCATATAAAAATCAAAGAACATTTTCTGATGCAGCAGATGAAGATGCAGCTATTCTTGAACAAGTAGAAATAGATTTATCTGAGTATAATCAAGATATGAATAGAGCAAATGTTGCTTATGGTGGTAGAATAGGGTTTGCAAGAGGGCCAGATAATCCAGAACAAAATGCTATACAAGCAGCCGGCATCATGAATCTACCATTGAATCAAAACCCTGCAGGGGTTACAGAATTAGACCTTAGAGAAACAGGTGGATTTATTCCTCCAGTTGGTGTAAAAGAAAAGGCAGATGACATTCCTGCGATGTTAGCAAACAATGAATTTGTATTTACAGCTGATGCTGTAAGAGGAATGGGTGAAGGAGATGTTAATAAAGGCGCACAACGTATGTACGATATGATGAAAAAATTAGAAAAAGGCGGAAGAGTATAATGGCTGAAACAATTACACAAATAACACAACCACCTGAGTTTATAGAAGCGGCAGCAAAACCGTTTATAACTCAATTACAACAAGTAACAGGTGATTTAAAAACAGCAGATTTATCAAAAATATTTGGTCCACAATTTGTTGCAGGTCAAGATCCATTACAACAACAGGCTCAACAAACAGCACTTGCTGGAATAGGTGGATATAAACCTTTTCTTCAAGCAGCTCAAGCTTCAACTGGACCTACTGGCTATCAACAGTTTATGTCTCCGTATCAACAAGATGTAATTGATACAACTTTACAACAATTTGATGTGCAAGCTGCAAAAGGTTTACCTGCATTAGCAGCACAAGCAATCGGAGCTGGTGCGTTTGGTGGTGGACGTGAAGGTGTACAAAGAGCAGAATATCAACAAGCTTCAGATAGAAACAGAGCTGCATTACAAGCACAATTATTACAACAAGGTTTTGGTCAAGCTCAACAATTAGCTCAACAAAATATTGCTAATCAATTAAATTTAGGTCAAGCTGGTCAAGCTTTCTTAGGTCAAGATGTTGGAGCTTTACAGACACTAGGAGGTATCAACCAAGCTCAACAACAAGCACAATTATCAGCACAGCAACAGTTATTACAAAATCAATTAAACCAACCACTCCAAGCTACACAGGCTCTGGGTTCAGGGATCACTGGATTAATTGCAGGTTACCCTGGAGGAACTTCACAAACTATTCAACCAACATCAGGACCAAGTAATGTTCAAACAGGTATAAGCGCAGGTGCTACACTAGCAGGTTTGTATAGAGCGTTTAGACCAACAGGAACTTAATATGAGTAAAGTATTTAGAAGACCAATGTTTAGAAAAGGCGGTAATGTCGGCGATGGCATTATGACTGGTATTGTAGATAGAGAACAATATCAAGTTGGAACACCAGATCCTTTTGTAGGTGAAACAGATCAATACTCATTTAACACTCCATATCAAGGAAGAACTATACCTAGTTTATCTGATTTAACTGCTGAAAGTACAGAAGCTTTATTAGAAGCAGCTGGAGACAGAGGTGGCTATGATCCACTAACAAGTTTCTTATTAGCATATGGACCGGCAGCAGCTGTAGAAAATAGAGGTGGTGGAACTATTGCTAATTTAATTGCAGCGGGAGAGAAACCAATTCAAAATTTACTTAAAGAAAAAGCAGAAGAAGATAGGTTTCAAAGAAATATTAAATTAAAAGCAACAGGTAGTGCTATAGAAAAAAGAAATAGAATGATGGAAACTGAAGAAGATAGAAAATACAGATCTGAGGAAACATTAAAAGAAAGATTATTTAAAAAAGCTGAAACAAAAGCAGATAGAGAATTTAGAACAGATTTATTTAATCAGGAAACAGATAGATTATTAAATTTACAGAAAAATGATTTTACTAATGAAGCTAAAATATTAGGATTAAAACAAGATTTTACAGGAAATGAAGCAGAAAAAGAAAGAGATCTTAAATTAAATATGCAAAAAATAGATAATGCATTACGTAGTGATTTATTAAATGAAGAACAAAGAAATAAATTAGAGATACTTCAAAAACAATATGAAAATTCATTAGGAATATTACAAGCCGAAATAGAAGGAGAAAGTGGAATTGATACAATTATAAATAAAGGAGCACAAAAGTTAGTAGAGGATGAAATCGTAGGTTCATATCCAGAAGGTAAAAATCAACTGACATGGAAATATAAAACAAGCGGTGATTTAATGAAAAAAGGATACAATGTAGCTGATGAATTTTTAAACGAAACTGATGATTTAGTAAAAAAAGCTAAGAAGTTATATAAAAAAGGTATTAACGAAGGTAGAATATACTATGCTCCAAAAACAAATAAATATTATGTTTTAGAAAAAGGTGAGGGCAGAGGAGTGTTTGTACCATTTAATTTACCTGGAACTGAGAATGTTACTGAAGAAAAAATAGATGACGCAGATAATGTAGTAGAAGAAGTAGATGGTATTACTAACTATGAATATGGTACAGGAGACACAAGAGATCAAAAAAGAGATATTAGACAAACTATTTCAAGTTTAAAAGGACCTGCTTTTTCTAAAGACAGTCAATACACTACTGACATGACAAAAGATCAAAAATCTGCTTACGAAAGATACCTAAGCGATTACAGAAATAGATAGGAGGCTGTATGGCTGAATATAATTTAAACTCCGCAGAACGAGATAGCGAAGTAAGTTGGTATAAAGCTCTTGGTGCAGGTCTTGTATCTGGTGCTATAAAAGTACCAGAAGGTATAGTATCATTAGGAGCAGAGTTAATAGATCTCGGAGCAGACTCAGATTTAGCTGCAGATGTAGAAGAATTTTTTGATAAAATAAATCCATTTGAAGAAGTTGCTGAAGAAAGATTAATAGGTAAATTAACTGAATCAATAATACAAATAGCTGTACCTGGAGGTATAGGTTTTAAAGTAGCTAATAAAGCTGCAAGAAATTTAACTACAAAAGCTTTAAGAGCTAAAAGAAGTGATGCTTATGCTCAGTTTGGAAAAGCAAGTAAAACTGCTGATCCAGCTAAATTACAAACAGCACTTAGAAAAGTTAAAGATTTAAATAAAAAATCAAAATACGCTAGATATTCAGTTGCAGTAGGAGGGGGTGCAGTTGGTGAAATGTTTGTAGTAGACAATGATGAGATAGGTACTTTTGGAGATATGTTTGAAGGGCCAACAGAATTAGATAGAAATGAATCATATGGTAGAGATGATGCTGCTAGAAAATTAATGAATAGACTTAGATTTGGAACAGAGTCTTTATTTATAACTCCTGCAGTTTATGGAGTTGGTAAAACAGCAAAACTATTAGCACAACGTGGAAAAGAATTAGCATATAGTGACTCTGCATTTCAAAGAGCCATAGATAAATATATAAGAGCTCCTTTTCAACCTAGAGGTAAAATGACTCAAGAAATTTTTGAAAGTGAAATGCTTAAACAAGGTTTAAAAGCAAGAGACTCTAAAAGAGCAAATGAAATAATAAGTAATATTACTAAAAGTTTAGATGGTATATTACCTACAATTCAAGAAGTTGGAGATAAAGGAACTAAATCTAACAGAGATATTTTTTTACAAAAAATAAATGATTTATTAGTAGGTGGAGATTTAGAAAAAAAGATAGACACAAAAAAATTAGATGAAATTATTAAAGAACTTGATATAAATAATGTTCCCAAAGAAAAGGTAACAGAACTAGTTAAATATTTAGATGAAGGTAGAAATGAATTTAATAGTTTGGTAGACATATTAAAAAGAACATCAAAAAATGCTAAAAATGCTACAAGTGAATTTCAAAATTTATTTAATAAACAATTAAGTGGATACGCAGGAAACACATTTAAAATTTTTGAAACTAAAAGTAATATATTTAATGGTTTTAGAAGATATCAACCGACAGACGAATCTTACACAGCTGCTGTAAGAGTTTTTAAAGACTCTCTTGGAGCTACAGAAAATCAATCAAGACAAATAATAGACAATATATTAGAGCAAGCAGAAAAAATAAAACAACCTAAAGATCTTCCTGAGTTTAGCTACACTCAAAAAACAATGGAGAATGGTACACCTAAATTTATAGAAAGAAGTGTTGGCTTAGCTGAAAAACAAGCTGGAACTCCTGCACAGAAAAAAGCATTAAGAGAATTATTTGGTGAAATAAAAGATCCTAGATTTACAATATTAAATTCAATGAATAGTTTATCTTATGTGGCTAGAACTTCTGATATGTTTAATCAAATACTATTAAAAAACCAAGCTGTTCAAAAAGCAGGGGGAAGAGGATTTTTTTGGGCAGATGAAAAAGTAGCAGAAGCTGCTGTAAATAAAAGAAAAACAGGTATTGAAATAGTTAAGATGAATGAAGTACTAGGTGAAATAGATGGTCTTAAAGGTATCACAAACCCTATTTCAAATCTTTATACTACAAAAGATATTGCTGAAGGAATAAAAGCATCTAACGATGTTTTATCTGGTCTTCAAGGATTTGTTAGAGGAACAAAAGAAATGAGTGGTGCAGAAAAAGTTGTAAGTTGGTTTTATAGAAACTTACTTTTGTTTCCAAAAAGTATTTCACAAATGTCAAAAACTATTTTTTCTATACCAACACACATACGTAATTTTATGAGTGCAGGTGCATTTACTGCAGCTAATGGAGTTTTATTTGATGGTATAAGTAATCCTAAATTATTAGGAAATGCTTTTAAAGAAGGTATTGATGTATCGGCATTACTTAAACTTGGTCCAGGTTCTTCAAGAGCTCAAGCTCAATATCAAGATTTATTAGAACTAGGTGTAGTAAACTCACAAGTGCAAATGGGAGATTTAATATCTCTATTAAAAGATACAAATGCAGGTTCAACAATGATGGGTATAGATGGACCATTAGGTAGATTACTTAAAGGTTTAAAAGGTATAGGTAAAAAATTTCAAGATAAGTATACAGCCGAAGATGATACATTTAAAATTACAAACTTTGTTGTAGAGCTAGAACGTTTAAAAGCTAGAAATGCAAAAAGATTAGGTATTTCTTTAGATAATTATAAAAAACAATTAAATTTATCTAAAAATAAAGATGGTGTTATAGATAGAACTTCTGAATTATGGAAACTTCAAACTGAAGCTGCACAAATTGTTAAGAACACTGTACCAAATTATGCTTACGTTGGTGACGTTGTTAAAACATCTAGACTATTACCAATAGGTAATTTTATGTCTTTCCCTTCAGAAATTATTAGAACTACAGCTAATATTGCACAACAAGGTTTAAAAGAAATGAGTCATGTTCCAGCTCCAGGTATAAGAGTTAAAGGAAGTAATTTAGGTTTAAATGTTACAGAACAAGTTTTAGAAGAAATAGTAGATCCAAGAACTGGCGCCATTACTTATGGAAAAGTAATTTCTGAAAGAATAGTTAGAAACAATGCTTTAGATGATGGTAGTTTTGCTACAGGTTTTAAAAGACTTTTAGGAATGGCAACTACTTTAACAGGTGTTCCTATTGCAGTTACAGAAGGAGCAAAAGCTTTATATGATGTTACTTCTGAAGAAATAGACGCAATGAGAAGATTTGTACCTGAGTGGTCAAAAAATTCTACATTAGTACCATTAAGATTAGATGATGGAGAATTAAGATATATAGATTTTAGTAAAAGTAATGCTTACGATGTTGTAGCTAGACCATTTAGAACTGTAATTAATAACTTAATTGAAGGCGATAAAGATGATGAGACAATATTAAAAAGTTTTAGTGATGGAGTATCTGAAGCGACTGGAGAAATAATGGATCCTTTTATTTCAGAGTCTATATTTACAGAAGCAATGTTTGATTTAACTCTTAGAAATGGAAGAACAGATGATGGTAGACTTCTATATACTGATCAAACAGCTGCAGGAGATAAACTTGCAATTCAATTTAATCATTTATCTAAAGCAATACTTCCAAACAAAATGCCTTATGAAAGAATAGTTTCAGCTGCAATGGGAACTGTTACAGAGCGAGGAGATGAGTTAAGTATTGGACCAGAACTTGCAGGTTTTATGGGATTAAGACCTATAAAAATAGATCCATTAAGAACAATGAATTTTAAAGTAAATGAATATCAAAGAGGTATTAGAGAAGCCAGAAGAGAATTTACTGGAGGTGCTTTTGGTGTATTAAAAGGAGGACCTGTTTCAGCTGAAGAAATTATTGATAGATATATTGCATCTAATAAAGCAAGATTCAATGTACAAAAAGAAATGTTTAGAGATTTAGAAGCAGCTCAAGTTTTAGATACTAGAACTAGAGATTTAAGAAGATTATTTAGAGATAGACAAATTAGTAATAAAAATTTTAATAATTTATTAAGAGGAAAATTTGATATCTATTATCCATCAAAAGATATTATAGCTAAGTTTAGAGAAACTTCTAGAGCATTAGGAGAATCAAATCCTTTCTTAGAAGCAAGAACAGATATTAATAGTATAAAAAGAGATTTTAGAAATCTTGGACTAGATACTAGATTTAGAACTGAAAGAGCAGTTGGAGGACATATACAAGAAGTAATGAATAATCAATATGATGTTTCTTCTATTATAGATAAAATAGCTATGGACATGGCTTCATTAGATTTAAATGATGAATTTAATATTGAATTAACTAATTATATTCAACCTTCTACAACATTTAATGTTGCACCATTACCTAATCAACCAATGCCTAGTGCTCAAGTATTACAGCCTCAGGCTCCAGAGAACATTACATCTCAAGGGTTGACACCGACAGAACTTGCTTTATTATCACCTGAAGAGCAACAAATACGTCTTAGACAAAGAGGATTAGCATAATGGCAATTGATAAGAGAATTAGTTATGATGTACAAGGTGGTGTAAAAAACTATCTTGGTAAACAAAAAGAAGTTACAGCTCCTGTAAAATGGAAGTCTAGTCCAGATCATCCTGAAACAGAATTAGCATATATTACAAAAGCAGAAAAAGATTTACTTGTTAAAAAAGATTTACACGGTTCACTAAAAGGTGGTGTTAACAGAGGACCATCAGGTATTATGAGTTTAAATGGTTTTGGATCCGCAGACCCAGGTCAAAATGTATCTGGATCTCAAATGAGTGCAGCAGAATCTGGTAACTTTAGTGGATTTAGTGGAACAGGCGGAGGAGGAGGTCCACAATTACCTCCTGGAGTAGATAGAAAACCTTCACAATTAGCACAAGATATAAGATCTGCAGCTATTGCTGCAGGTGCAGGTCAAAGAGTTAATCCAGGTTTTTTTGATAGTAGAAATACAGTATCACCGATAGAGTTAGCGAGAGCTAAAGCACTTAACCCCGCAGCTTTTAAAGCAACACGAGGAGGAGGTCTCATGAATTTAATTACAGGCGGTGGATTTTTAGGAAACATAGTTAGAGGTCTTGGACAACGTTTTGGTTTGGGTAAAACTTATAATCAACCAACTTATGACATGAGCCGATTTAATAATACTAGACTGTATGAAAATATACTTGGTCCTAGTACAAATCCAAACAATCTTGATATATATAATGAATTTGTGGATGAAGAAGATAATGAAAAATACGATACACAATTATTTAATTTTGGTGACACTACTGTGCCAAGTTCATCATATGACATGGCAGGAGTTAATACTCCTTTTGCTCAACAGGCGCCAGAAGAATTTGTTTCTCAATTTTTACCAGAGACAGATATATACAATCAACAAACTACTAGATATCAAAAAAGACCAGAACAAGTTGAAACAGATATATTTTTTAGACCGCAACTTCAACCAGAATATAAATACGTAGACGCTAAAACAGATAATAGAACTCTCTTAGAAAAATTGCTTAATCCAGATTTAGATATTGATGAAGCTATTGATAAAGAAGAACAAAAAAGAAAAAGAGAACAAGAATTATTACAACTAATACAAAATGCCTAAAAAAGATTTAGCTCTAGAAAAAATAGAATCACATGAAAAGCTTTGTCGTATTATGCAAAAACAAACTCATCAAAAAATTTCAGGAATAGAAAATGATATTAAAGAAATTAAAAATCATATGCGTTATGCAATGACTGCTTTAGTAGCAGGTATGTTTACTATCATCGTTATACTATTTGAAAAACTGTAGTTATTTTGGGAGGTTGGGCACTCAGCTGCCGGGATTGATTATAGTGGGGACTATAATCACTATATCCATTCTCTAAAATCTTCATCCATAATTGTATTTGCAATATTAACTTTGTTACGCAAAGCTTTTACAATTCTTTCATCAATAGTATCTTGGCTCATAATATCTATGTAAGTCATTTTTTGTGTTTGACCAATACGATCGATACGTGCTTCTGATTGTTGTCTCTTCTCAAGATCATAACCATTAGAGAAATAAATCATATTACTACCTGCAGTTAATGTAATACCATAACCACCTGTATGAGTAGTACCTACAAAAAATCTACACTTATCATCTGTTTGAAATTTTTTAATATTAGCTGATCTAGTATCTGTATCTGTTGCACCATAATAATCTACAACAGAATCTTCACCATATACTTTTTTAATTTCTTCAATAATTCTTCTTACATCATGAGTATAGTGAGACCATATAATAGTTTTACCCTCTACATTCTCAAGTATATTCATTAATTCACCAAGTCTACTACAAGGTAAATTTTTTATAGTTCCATCGTCTGCAGTAAAATGACCACAAGTAATTTGATGTAGTCTCATTAACTGAGTCATAACAGTTGCTGAAGATTGCATTTTACCATCAAGAAATGCAATAGCTTCTTGTTTCATTTGTTTATAAACTTTCTTTTGTTCTGGTGTAAGTTCAACATAATGTTTTACAAAAGTTTTTTCTGGTAAATCTAAACAGTCTTGTTTTAATATTCTTTTAGAAAAAGGTTTTATTTTATCAGATAATTCACCAAGATTCCTATAACCAACAACTATTTCAACACGTCTACCTTGGACTTCAATTTTTTTACAGATTGCATATCTTGCTCTAAATATCCAATAAGAATCATGACCTAGTAACCATGGATCAAGAAAAGCACATTGAGAAAATAAATCTAATGGTGATTTAGTTACAGGAGAACCTGTCAATATTCTTCTATATAAAGCATGTTCTCTTAATTCTAAAATATTTTTTGTTCTGTTAGATGTTGGAGTCTTAATTGTTGTAGACTCATCAATTGCAATCATTGCTTTATGACAAGATAAAAATTTCTTAGCAAATTCTGTACCATTACCAGATGAAAAAGCTTCAACATTCATAATTAAAATATGAAGATCAGTTCCTGTTTCAAATAAAGTATTTAATAATTGTTTTTGTTTTGTAGATTTATCTGATGTTTTCCATAGCACCATCTTTTTTTCGATATGATCAGGTAAATGCACAGGCACTTCCTGATCATACCAGTTCTTATAAACACCTTTAGGTGCAATAAGAAGGAGGCCATTTATTTGGCCTTTATCATATAACATTGCGGCATTATCTAGTAATACCTTTGATTTACCTGTACCCATTTCCATGAAGTACGCAAAATTTTCTTTATCCCAAGATGCTTCTAATGCATCTAATTGGTGCTGATAAGGCTTAGTTTTAAATTTATAATTCATAATATATACTCTGTTTACTTTTCTTTCTAATTACTATAGTAGTTATGAAAAAGAAAAAGTCAATGAGCAAAGTTTATTTAACACAAGAAATACCAGGTAGTTCAATTGGACAGCCAAAATATAATGTTTTGGGTGCACAAAAGTTTGGACAAATTGTCACACTTCTGCCAGAAAAAAGCCAAATTATTTTATCACCTGGCCCACTAATTCAAAAATTAAGAACGTTATTAAAAGATTATACAACTGATGATTACTTATTATTATCAGGAGATCCTGCAATTATTGGCGTAGTTTGTTCTGTTGTATCAGATATTACAAATGGAAAATACAACCTTTTAAAATGGGATAGACAAGAAAAAACTTACTATCCTATTGAAGTAAATATTTTTCACAAATAGCCTTGACAAAAGATCTAATTGATCTTATTTATATCACCATGAAAGTTAAACAGAAACCAACTAAAGGAGTTATACAATGTTAATTGACATGCGTAAAGACGCACCTGATCAAGCTAAAACTATTGATCCAGATGCACTTTCTACAGAAGTAGAAAAATTACAGGGAATACAAAAACAAATAAAAGATTTGGAAGATAGAGTTAAAGATCTCAAAGAAGATGAGAAATACTTTAGCTGTAATATCATTCCAAAGTTAATGGAAGATATGAACCTAGCTAGTTTAAAACTAAAAGATGGTTCAGAGCTAACTGTTAAAAAAATATTTAGTGCCACATTAAAAGCTGATAAAAAAGCTGAAGGCATACACTGGCTTCGAGACAATGGCTTAGGTGATATTGTAAAAAATAATATTACAGTAACATTTGGCCAAGGCGAAGATAACAAGGCTGTCGATTACGCTAGCCTTGCGAGGTCGAATGGGTATGAACCTATCCAAGAGGAGAAAGTTCACCCATCGACACTCAAAGTAGTTATGAAGGAATGGAAAGACAAAGGTCACGAAGTTCCTACAGAACTATTCAATACGTTCGATGGTAATCAAACGTATTTAAAAAATAAAAAATAAACCAATAACTAAATATAAGGAGTTATATTATGGCTAATACAGCTATCGAGAAGAAGAACAGTGCGGGTGCACTGGCAACTATCAGTCTTAGAAGTGATTCTGGGAAAGGTAGTGAAGAAATAAAATCGGATGATATGTCTACACCGATTTTAAAAATCCTACATCAACTATCGCCTGAATGTAATCAGAGCAATGCTAAGTTCGTAGAAGGTTCTAAACCTGGTATGATCTATGCTAAAGGTCTTGGTACATTAATAGATGGTGACAAAGGCGTGGATATATTAATTGCACACGTGCAAACAAGATATCCAGAATGGCAAGAGATGGGAGACACAGCAGCTCCTCCAGTCATGACTCACCTTTCAATTCCTTCAGATGCAAAGGAAGAAAGAAATGGTAAGTGGAGACTATCGAACGGTAACTATTTAGAAAAGACTGCATACTTTTATGTAGTTGTTTTAGGTGATGAACCTAGACCTGCAGTAATTACTATGAGATCATCCAACTTAACACCTGCAAGAGAATTGAATCAATTGATTAAGAATCTAAGATTCAAAGATGAAAAAGGTGTTTACAATCCGGCAGCATATGCAGCAGTTTATAATTTAAAAACTGTAGGTAAGATTGCAGGTAGTAAGAGTTGGCATGTCTATAAACCTTCAATGAACAGAGCACTAGATGTTTCTGTTGAAGCTGACGCTCAATTATACTTAATGGCACAAGAACTTCAAAAGTCTGTGTCTAAAGGTCAAGCAAAACCTAAGTATGAAGAGAACAGTGCTAAACCAACTGAAGAGATTATCTAATTCACTAAGTGAATACTCTAGAGGAGAGGCGATTGCGCGAGAGTGAAGTCGCCTCTTTATTAATCATAACATAGGAAATTATGAAAGACTTTATAAAATATTTTACAGGCTTAAAAAGAAATTTTGGTTTTTGTAATATTAACAATGGTTACAAAGATCCAGATACAGGTAAATTAAAATTTAATCCTGGCGACTATGGTTGGTCAGGAAAATTAATTACTGAAGAAGATTATAATCAACATTTAAATGGAACTAAATCTATAGGTATACAACCTTGTGATGATGATGGTTTAGCTAGATTTGGTGCAATAGATATTGATCCTAAGGTATATAAAAATTTAGATATAAAATTTTATCTAGATACCATTCAACAAAAACAATTACCATTAATACCTATTAAATCTAAGAGTGGTGGACTTCATTTATATGTGTTTACTAAAGAATCAGTAAAAGCAAAAGTAATAAAAGATTTTTTAGAACAAGTATTATTTTTATTTAAACTACCAATTACAACAGAGATATTTCCTAAACAAACTAAACTAGGAACTAATACAGATGATCAAAAAGTAAATGGTAACTTTATTAATCTTCCATACTTTAATAAAAATGAAAGAGTTGCATTAGATCCATCAGGTCAAGAAATGACATTGGATTTATTTTTAAAAGTTGTTGAAATGAATTTAATGACTTCAACTAAACTAAAAGAAATATCTGATAACATAATTAAAATAGAACTTACTGGTGGTGCAGAAGAATTTAAAGATGGTCCACCATGTTTAGAAATATTATCTAAAGAAAAAATGGATGATGGTAGAGATAGATTTTTATATAACTACATGGTGTTTGCTAAAAAGAAATACGCTGATGATTGGGCTAAGAAAGTATTGCAAGCAGGTAGAAATTATTTTGAGTTCAATGAAACTTGGACTGATGATTATATTAAAAAGAAAATAAAAAACTGGGAGAAAGATACTAAAGGTCATACATGTAATGATCAATTACTTGCACCGGTTTGTGTTAAGTCTGAATGTGTTAAAAGAAGATTTGGTGTTATCTCTGATAAAAAGATTGATTGGCCAATGATGACTAATCTAATCAAAGTAGATTTTAAACCAGATCCTGAATATTATTTTACAGTAGAAAATAAAACAGGTGAGTCTGTTGTAGTGCATGCAAAAAATGTAACACAACTTAGAGATCAAAAAGAATTAGGTAGTTTAATAATGGCGCAGGTAAACGTATTACCACCTCCTATAAAACCTTTGGACTTTCATGCATTAATAAATGCTTTGTTAGATACTGTTGATACAGTGCAACCGGCTCCAGGGACCAGACCAATGGAGATATTAAAGAAACATTTAAAAGAATATATAAATGGTACACAAGCAAAAACATATGCATCATTTGAAAGTGGTAATGTTTTAAAAGATGAAGTGTATGCTTACTTTGTTTATGATGAATTTTATAATGAACTAAAAGAAAATGGTTGGAGAAAAGATTCATCAAGAACTTCTCACATGATTCAAAAAATGTTTGATACAAAAGATGATTCATTACCTCAACCAGAGTTTGGTAAAAAGAAAAGATTTCCTGGTAAACATAAGAAAACCGGTAAACCATATCCAGGTGTTAATGGATGTGTAGCTGTGCCTTTATATCTATTTGATAAGGAAGAAGAAGATATAGAAGAGACTGCAGACTTTACAGAAGAGGAAATTGTATAATGATATATAAGTTTTATGGACCACCAGGTACAGGTAAAACATATAGACTAATCAGCAGAGCTAAAGCTTATGTTAGAATAGGTACACCTTTAGATAACATTGCATACTTTGCATTTACTAAAAAAGCTGCAGGTGAAGCAAGAGATAGAATGCCTGCAGATAATGACAAGTTAACTTACTTTAGAACAATACATTCATTCGCATATGATCAATTAGAATTAAATGATGGTAAGGTAATGCAACCATCAGATTATGAAGCAATAGGTAAAGAGATAGGTGTCAAAGTAAAATACTATGACAAATATAATAAGGAAGATATCAACTATTTAAATTGTGATAGTCCATATTTTCAAATGATTGGTAGAGCAATCAACAGAGATATTAGTATTAGAGATGAATACGATAGAGGAGAACATAATAAAAAAGAAATTAAATGGAAGATATTAAAAACAATTGATGACAATTTAAAAGAATACAAAAGAGTAAAAAAGAAATTAGATTTCAATGACATGATAAAACAGTTAATTGAAAAAGAATCTTTACCTAGATTTAAGGTTATATTTATTGATGAAGCTCAAGATTTATCACCATTACAATGGAAATTATTTGATAAACTAAAAGAACATACTGATGATATTTATTTAGCAGGTGATGATGATCAAGCTATTTTTGCCTGGGCTGGTGCAGATGTAGATAGATTCATAAGTCAAAAAGCTGATCAAGAAAAAGTTTTAAAGTATTCAAAAAGAATATCTAGAGCAGTTCAAGAACAATCAGAAATACCTATTGAAAAAATAGAAGGGTTAAGAAAAGAAAAAGATTATTATCCAAGAGACTATGAAGGTGAATGTGAATACATAAATAATTTAGATCATGTAGATTTAACAACAGGAAGATGGGTTATATTAACTAGAACTATTAGTAGATTAGTTAGTATGAAAAAAGAATTAAGAGAAAGAAATTTATATTATCAAACAAAGAAAGAAAAATCTTTTA
>Ga0222719_10003394_pt1 | contig 14208 bp, 22 predicted proteins | sample C33_34DmetaG_FD_165039 | JGI IMG/M metagenome (GOLD analysis project Ga0222719, IMG submission 165039) | Estuarine water microbial communities from San Francisco Bay, California, United States - C33_34D | ecosystem: Environmental > Aquatic > Marine > Unclassified | place: USA: California...
TCTTCCTCTCAACATACCTGCGCCACATATTAGCAGCCCAAGCCTTTCTCTGCATCTTGTTAGGATACACCTTTCTTAACCTCGCATTTGCTATGCGTAGGAATTGGTTCATCTTATTCATAGTAATTGATTTTGGAGGGGAGGGGGGAATTGAACCCCCCTATTAACCTACTCCGCAGTAAAGCTATTTCCTTTTCCCCTTTAACGTTTTAGAACAAGTCGTCATCTTGTGCATTAGTTGCAGCCGCTCCTTTGAAGTCCATCGTAGGAATCTCTGCATAAAAACCACCGTCTTTTTTAGACTTGAGGTCAATGTTTACCCAACCTCTATCGTTGAGGTTAGCCTTTAGTGTTTCAAGGTCTGAAGCTTTCAGCCCAAGATTGATAATCTGTCCGTACTTCGTGGTCTTTACACGCGTACTTCCTACAAATTTCTTTTCAGTCATCTTAATAGATATTTAGTTAATAAAAAGAATTACTCTACGACCAGTTTGGAGAGGTGGTCTACTCTTTGTTTCATTCTACTTATCTCAATTTCCACATCTGATAGACGTTGTTCAACGCCATTATCGCTGCTGTGGACTTGCTCTATCGCATTTGTCAAACGATTGTACATACCCTCATAGTCTGGATTTTTTTGAAGGTACTCGTTATGGTTTGCCGTGCAGTAGTTAGCTGCCATCTCTGCTGTAATCTTCAATACACTTGCGATGTTCTTCATCGTGTAATGTGAATCACGGAGGACTCTTGCTATCAACGCTCTGGTTCTCACTACAATAGGAAACCTACGACCAGTGTAGAAATGCTCTTTATCTACTCCTGTTACGTCTACTGCATTAAGTACCACCATCTTTTCAAAGTGGTTACAGTTCTCCAACCATTGCGCTGTAAGGTCTGAATTGCTCATTTAAAAATCTTTTTTCGTAAACATTAATACTTGTATTCAACTCTACTTCTCCCCAGTGTAGGAAGTCATCAGAGGCTTTAAATATACCCACCTCATACGGGAATACCTTTTCCACTACGAGGAAATAGAAATCGTCCATTCCGAAGATAGTCTTGTAGAGGTATGCTTGTTGATTGTACAACATAAATCTCGCTGATTTCTTAAAATCCTCAAGTGATTTAGCGGTGGTCTTTAGGTCTACGATATAGTTCTTCTCGCCATCAAACACTATTGCATCAGCTTTACCTTTTACTGCAATCTCGTTTCCGCTTTCCGTTACAAATGTTTTTATACCTGCAACTTCGGGCTTGGCTTCTATTCCCATAATATCGTTTACCTCTGGAACTTTAAGCAGCTTATCGTACATACCATAGACTAAATCATAATCCTTTTCAGGCAGCACAAGTTTGCCTTCGTGTTCCATCTTAAACTCTTTATAGGCGTTGCCTCTACGAGTTCCTTCCCATCGTACAGCTACTTCTTTATCCTCAAGGAATAGAGCGTGTAGTGCAGTACCTACATCAAAGAATGAAGTAGAAGGGTAGCTCCACTTACCTTGTTTCCAAAGGTGGAACTTTGTAGGTGATTGGCGCAGGAGTTTGAAGGCACTATTGGACATATAAGATTTGTCCGAGTAGTACGCTTCATCGTCCTTGAATCTTTCCAAATCAGTCATTACGCAAGAATCTCATTACGCTGTGCTGCTGTTAGCTCGTACTTATCCAGTGCTTTAACTACTGCATCTTTCTTGCCATCTTTAACAGCCTTAACCATCTTTGATTTGATTTCATCAGTAAGTTCTAATAGACTCACTTTAGCAGTTGTCTTAACCGCAGCTTTAGGTTTACTTCCTTGTTTTGAGATAGCCATTGAAACCTCGTTTGAACTCGCAATAGAAGTATCAATACCAATACCAAGATTAGCCAATGCACGGCCCCAAGCACTTGTCTCACAGTTTTCCACATAGCTTGTTTTGTTTATGTAGCTACTGGACTTATCCTCTTGAGCAAAACCTGTGGCTACTATATCTCCTTTATCGTTGAGTACAGAAGCCTTGATTACACAAGATACTTCATCTAAATGATATACGTCAGAGGTCAATGACCACCCTTCGTATTGTCCGCTTTCACGGAAGTATTTAATTCTTTGGTTGACCTCAACATATTCTTTTCCTTTGATGTTGGTGGTCTTAAACTGATAACGACTCATATATAAACTTTAATTAGTTACTAAAATTGTTTGAAGGGGGAGCAGTGCGTTGCACTATTTAAAACCAAAACCAATAGAAAAACTCCCCCTCCTACTTAAACAATGTAAACAAAAGTACAACTTTGTCTATTCAAATATAGATAAAATTATATAATAACTACCACGCAACACCAGAAATTTTTGTTTTTAATGCAGAAATCTCACTATTAACTTGCTTTGACTGCTTCTTTAGAGATTCATTCTCAAGGGTTAAGCGGTTGTTTTTGTTTATCAGCTCTCTGTTCTGACTTGCCAATTTCATAAGGCGTTCCCGTACAGCCTTGTTACGCTCCATAAACTCATCGTAGGTATGTTCCTCCAGTAAGCTGTAAGGTAGCATCGTCTTGGCTACGATATTGTCTATCTGATAGTATACAGCTTTGTAGTCTCTATCAAATTTGTAATTCATATCGTGCTGCTTACAAGCGTGGATTACTGTGGCGTGGTCTTTACCTAATACCGTTCCGATAGCATCAAGAGACATCGTAGAGTATTTACGCATCGCTACTAAAAAGCTATGTCGGTGTATGACATACTCACGCTTTCTTGATTTCAATGGTATCTTTTTATGCTTTGTGATTTTAGCCCACACATCTGCGGCTAACTTCTTTTGCGATAGGTCTAAAAAATCTTTTTCTTTCATAGTATACTTCTGTATAAACACCCTTATATCAGTAGGGTATATTAGTATTCTTCTATTATATTTCTAATATAGAATATATCTTTAAGATATATTCTTATATATTACTATTATATTACTTCTAATAGATATATATTACTAATATAAGTAATATATTACTACGGGTGTTTAGGGAATTAAATTCCCAGTGGGTAATCATCTTCATTATCTGGGGTAACTATATCCCAAGAGATTTCATTTAAGGTATCTGCGGAGGCGTTTAAGCCACCTTCTATCCACTTGTAGTATTGGTAGTCATCATCAACGAATAAACCTCTTAAATCCGTTGTATCATAAATCACTCTCATAACGCTGTAATATGTTGGTTAATCTTTCTACTTCTTTTTTATAGTCCTCACGCTGTGCGATAACCATTCTGTGTTTTTCTCTCGCCTGTTGTATCTTCACCAATAATTCAGAGATTTCCGTTACACGGCTTTCATAAGCGTAATAGAACCTATCTAATGAACCAATTAACTTGGCCACTTCTCTGCTGTCCTCCAAGAGTTTAGCTATCTCAATAAACTCGTTAATGATATAGCCTAACTCTTTAAGGTCGTTAGCAAATAATAATCTTTGTAGATTGTCTGACATCTATCCGATTTCTTCTATCTCCTCTTGAACATTTGAGTATTCCTCAAAGTCAATGCTCTTAACTTCAACATCTGTGAACTCACCGCTCCAAGCGTAATCTATGATGAGGTCTTTCAATGGAACACTGGTTCTCTCATTCATATTAATCTTTACCTTTATGGTAGCCTCTACATAAATGTCGGCTGTCTCTATTGTATAGTAACTTCTATCACTCATCTTTATATAATGTTTTTTGAATAAAATCTTTAACTCCTTCTGATTCCGTTTCTAATAGGTAGTAACCGAGTACATCTGCTAATAGATTGTCGTCTACCTTGTCGTAGTTCCAAGCGCATACAATGGCTAAATCTATCTTGCTTACAACGCCACGCCCATCGTTGCGCCTCCAAGTGTTTAAAACCTTTTTAAATTCGTCTACTGTCCACATATCAGATTAGTTTACGGATTAAACCAAAAGCTTTAAGCTGCTTCACAGAGTCTGGAATTATCTGCATATAACGCTTACGGTTAATATCATAGATAGTCCAATTTTCTGCCTTGTTGCAGTTCACCCCTCCTTTAACGTGCTTGGCTACACCAAACCTTCCGTTAAACTTACTCACGCTTCCGTCCTTCTTTGTGAACTCGCCACCGAAGATTACTCCTGTGGATTTTAATTCACTCACGATACGCGATAGTGATTCTTTGTCTGTAAGGACAACGGTGTTGTCTCCTTCTTGATAAATTGAATTGCTCATTGTTATAATTATTAATAGTTTTTAATTTCTTCTACCTTCACATCTTCGTAACCATTTAGGTCGTACTCGTCCCAAATAGTCATAGCAATAGCGTAATCAACATCTTCAGCGACAGCTACGCCACCTACCCATACTATATATCCACTCATCACTATAATTCTTTAGCGTTATTAATTCCTTCCCATATAGCTTCCCACGCTCCCTCGTAAGCTGTAAAGGTCTTTAAGACCTCGTTGGTACTTCCGTGATACACGGTGATGGTTGCGCCTCTTAAATCAACTCTGATTGAGGCTGCTCCTTTCTCTTTAGTTCTCATTGGATTATGATTTAACAAGATTAGAAACTCCTTCGTTACGGATTAAATCCTCTGAAGCCATATGATTAGATAGAACCCATATGCTGTGTTTAAAATCATTGCAGTCAATAAATGATACATTGATTTCATCATTAGAACCTTTGTATCTTCTGTAAACGTCTTGATTTTTTGAGTTCTTGCGTTTCGGCTTCTCAATACGAACCGCCTCTGTTCCTTCGTGATTAAATAGTGATAAGTATAAGTTACGGCTTGAGCGTGAGGTAACTGAATAGCTATCAGATACAATAACATTACCATCATCGTCTACATCAGTATTCATATCATACCAACTCATCATATCGTCAAACTCCTTGCGAGTTATTCCGTTCGTAATTGCTTCTGTAAGCATTGATTCTCTACGATTTTTTAATGTCTTAAAATCATCTGATAGCTTTTCTTCGCGTGAATCAATAAGGTCGCGCATACCTTTTGCTATTAAGGAATGTTGCTCACGACTATCGTTAAATTCTGGTAGACATTCACTTGCTGCGTTTCTTAAAATATCTTCAGATACTTTAGATGCAGTTCTTGATAAAGTATCAGATATATGTGCTACGTTTAAATGTAAAGCCGAGAATGAAAACGCTCTGCCATTCTTAAATTCATCGCCTGTTTCTATGTAAACCGAGCTTTTAATTAGAGCAGTGATTTCGCCCGTGCCTTGCACTCTTGTCCAACTCTCATCGTCTTTGTAAAAAGACACAGATTTTACGAAGCTCAAGTTATAAGTTAGGTGCCCAATGCTACCTAAAGGTATCTTGGCATCAAGACCACAACACTTTTCCTTGTTAAACTCAAATCTTTGCAACTCTGCTCCTTGTTTATTTGACTCATACAGTCCTCTAAACACTGGAGTAAACTCTGCTTTTATATCCTGTGATTTAAAGCAGTCAATAAAGTTTTCTACGCCTTTAGAAATAACGGTGTCCTTAAACTCATCGCGCTGAAGCGATAGAGTATTCAGACCTGTTTGAAGTCCTTTAAGGGTATTGTCTGTTTTGTAAACGTCTCTTAATTCAAGCATTTTATTTTGGTTTTAGTAATTGAACACTACAAATGTAATGAACATTTTTGTTAATATCCTAATTTATACAAAAGAAATACTGAAAAAACTTTTACATTAATTCTGAAAGCCCCAATTCCACAGGGATTTCCGTTACAGAAAAAGTCCCCAATTTTTTGACAGCTTCGCGTTTCCAAGTAAAACGAGTACCTTTTATCCGCCCAAGCACCCGTAACGGTTTGACCCCGAAAATCGTCCTCGTGAGTATTTCACCCCAGTATTTTATACCTATGAATAGGTCTTTATACCTAAAATAGGTGTTTAATACCAGTGTTTTAGGTGTTTTAACTCAATTTGCCCAATTAATAAGCAAAAGTGTTGCATAGCTAAAAAAGCCGCCATAAATTGCGAGTGCAAACGAGCGATAAACGCCCGTTATCATTAAAACCAAAAACAATGAAAAAAGCAATTTACAGAACCCTTGAAAGGTTCAACGACGACAACAGCGGCACAGTTGAGGCCCTTGTTTTATTCTTTTTACTAACTGCAATGGCGGCGGCCCTTGTGAAATAATTTAGGCAATGAAAAAAGAAAACACACGTTTTGCAATCCTTAATAGGATAGATGAAGAAATCAAAGAAGCAGCCGCAGAAATTCACAGCGGATTAAGCCCAGAAGAAAAGAAAGAAGAAGCCGCCGAACTCGCAGAGCTTTACGAGGACGAAATAACGGAGCGTCTTTTTCACCTGTTTGAAAACCTTGTAATCTATTACAGCGACGCAGCCGAAATAGTAGCGGAACTTGGCTACTATAATGGTTGGGAAGATTTGCAGCTTTTAGGCGGTGAACTTCCTAATAATATAAGCCAGTTAGCATATGCAGTAATATACGAAGAAGCTATAAACGAGGGCTTATTGTATGGCTATGCGTGGGCATTTGAAGAAGTGCAAAATGAATGCCGAGAATTAAAAAAAGAACTTAAAAACGAGGAGTTATGAAACTAAAAGCAAACTTTGACGGAAGCCTATACATTGAGACTAAATTAGGCAACGAACAGCCGCACGTTATACACTGCAATGAGTCCCTTTTTGAAATCAAGCAAGACAGCGCACAGCCTTATTTGGTCGCGGAAGAATGCACGAACTTTCCACGCCTTCACCTGCTTACCAGTTGGAGCGAAGATGAAGCATTGCAAGACGTTGCAACGTATTTGCAGGAGCAAGAAGGAGAAACAGAGCCGCATCTAATTGCAGTCTTTAAACTAAACTTTTAAGACTATGTTTGAGGCACTAACAACGAAAGCGGCAAAAGTAGAAACAAGCCCAAAAGGGCGGCACTACATAAAAGCAGGTTCACGGGTATACCTGCCAACGCTGAACAATTACAGCAGCTTAACAGACGGCAAAACCTACATTTTCAACAAGGATAAAAGCAAAGTTAAACGGCTGCTTAACTGGATATAAACCAGTAAAGGAACTACTAAAGGGCTGCACAATGTGCGGCCTTTTTTATGCAGTGTAAGGAATAAGGGGGTAATATAAGGAGGGAATAAGGGCCAGAGGATACGCCCCCCGCCAACCTTTACGCAACACAGGGCGCAAAAAGGGGTATTAAGGGGGTACGGGAGGACTGACCGACGAGGAAAGGTGAAGTATATACTTACACCTCCCTGCCTGCGGGGAAATTGGGGCGGGGGAGTTGCTATATGCCCATATCTATTACAAGCCTTCTAACAGACTTAAACACCTTCTACTATACATTGATACCACTTCATACAGAAACGCTCTTAAACATCGTTTAAACACCCTTAAAAGAGCTATAGACATTAGCCATTGCTGAAGGGAAATCAGAATAAGCCAACAATAGGGTAGCATTATATCCTATGGGTATATGTAGTAGTATACTAATATAGTAGACCTCTTTATTAGAGGTCTACTAATATATTAGTAATATATACAAGTAATATATTAGTATACTACGCGCAAGGAAATAATATGCTTAATGAATTGAAATAACATTCATTATTTGTATATTAGTGTAAACGATAAGATTGTTATGAGTACAAAGGAATTGATGTTAGCTTTATCGGGTAGTGGATTACCCAAGGGTGATGTTAAAAGGGAGATGTTTAGCTTCTACAACTCTATGGTTGGTAAGAGCAAGTATTTCCAGAGACAGGAGAACCCAAAGACTGCTTGTGGCAGTTGTATTCAAAGGGTGAAGACTTCTATTTGGAAATGGTATCATAGTGATGAAACAGCACCAACCTATTCCGAGTTGGAGTTTACAGGAAGGTTGGGCGCACATAACATACCCTTATACAAATTGGTGAAGTGATGGCGAGTGTTAGAGATGGCAATGGTAATGTAGTTAGGGGTCTTGGTTCAGAGCTTACCGATATGCAGAGTGAGTTTATTGATAAGGTCAAGAAGTATGGATTTGAAGAGGCTGCCAAGATAGCTTCAGAGATGAAGTATACCAACTACTACCGAGACAGGAGAACTATTGGCACAGCGTTCTATAATGAGCTTATGAAGATAGTAGCTTCGGAGGGTATGCAGATAGAGGCAGCTAAAGGTTCTAACATTAGGGCTTTGATTAATATCAGAGACAAAGCACTTCGTGCGGGTGATGATAAGGCTGCTATGGAAGCTATAAAGATTCTAAATGATATGCAGGGATACAAAGCACCTGTGAAGGTGCAGCAGACCAAGATAGATGTTAAGGCAACTATTGACCTTACCTCCAAAGAGGAGAATGAGGATATTGACTATATTGACATTTAATGGAGATTAAATTATACAACCCTACTAAACCTCAAAAAGACTTCTTAAACATCATCTATAACGACAAGCCGTTTATTACATTGGCGGCTATGGGTAGGCAAACAGGGAAGACCTATGCGATGATGAACGATGCTGTAATGAGGGCATTGAATAACAAGAAGCATAGGATGTTTTGGGTGAGTCCTATACAGGACCAAGCCAATAAGGTGATGAAGGACATAGAGAGTATGTTTAGTAACCACCAAGATGTGTTTAGTCAGATTATAACAAGATTTGACAGGAAGCATAACGAGATATATTTCTACAACGGAAGTTTTATTAAGTTCCGCTCTTCTGAAGCGGGTGATAACCTTCGTGGGGCTACTTTGGATTTTATATACATTGATGAGGCTGCTTTTATAAAGGAGGCGTTTATCAATGAGGTGTTATTGCCTATGGTTACAAGGACCAACGGTAGGGTAGTTATGTCTTCTACATTTAACGGAAAGAACTGGTACTGGGATTGGTATCAGAGAGGGTTAAAGGAAGAGGATTGGGAGCAAATAAAGAGTATAAAGAAAACTTACCTTGACTTAAATGACCAAAAGGTGGAAGACACCGTGTTGGGAATTAAGAAGTCTATGACTAAAGCGCAGTTTGACCAAGAGTTTTTATGTAGACCAGTGAGTGCGGATGCGCTATTCTCAAATATTGAAGATGCTATTGTTAAGGAAGTAACAGAGGTGTACGATAGGATTTACATTGGAATGGATATCGGGGTAGCGCAGGATTACACTGTGCTTACTGCAATGACTCAAGACCACGAAGTGATAGACATTGATAGATTTAACTTCAAGGAACAGGGTATGGACTCTTCGGACTTTAAACAACGCATTAAAGATTTTTACCTTAAACACTTTGATAACCTCGCAGCGGCATACTTTGAGGTAAACAACAACGATTTACTCTTTGATGAGATTACGGATGACGACAGAATGTATAAGCTAATACCGTTTCAGACCACAAGTAAGAGTAAACCAGAGATTATACGAAATCTAATCAAGCTTTTTGAGGATAACAAGATTAAGATACCAAACTATGAGGTGTTGGTAAAAGAATTATACGATTACAAGAGTAAGAGAAATCCTATTACAGGGAACTTACAGTTCTCTAACACCGATGGTAAGCACGATGACTGTGTGATGAGCTTGGCTATTGCTGCTTATTGCGCTACTGAAGAGCAAGACGGGGGTATAACAATGTTTATATGATTTCACTAAAACAGCACATAGAGTTAATGGGGTGCATACAGAATGGAAAATCTGTAATAGATTATATTGATTCTATGAAGCCTCTTGAAAAATTAGATTTTATTCGTAAATCAGAAGATACTTATCCTATTCAAGAGAATACAAAACAGCCAATTAGTATTTTAAACTCAAAAAATGTGTTTACAGATATACAGCAGCTTGTTTTAGGGCAGTTTATTATGCTTGAGCAAATAATTACAGGGAAAACGAAGCTGCCTGACCATAAAGTAGACCTTGAGATAGCAAAACTTATAATACGACCTAAACACCACACTGAATTTGATAACGAAAACAAACAAGAGGAAATAAAAAATCAAAACGATATTCTTTCTTATGATGTAAGAGAGGTTTATTATGTTTTAGAAAAGTTTATTAAAAACAGAGACAAAATATTGTTTAAAGATTTTTCTGGTGTTTTTTACGACAGTCCAGAAGAACACAATGAAGAAGAGGAAAAAGAAAAAGAAGAGAAAACATCTGATATGATTTTTAGTCAGCAATGGTACTGGTATTCAATTGTCCGTATGCTTGCCAATGAAGATATAACTAAATACGAAAAGATATATATGCTTCCTATGTCTACTGTGTTGCCCGAAATGAGCTATCTGGCGCAGAAAAGCAAGATTGAATCAGCTAATCAACGTCAGCAAGAGGCTATGCGTAAATTGTAAATTAATAAAAGACTAACGTGAACGATTTAACCACTATTTACGAGTTGTTTGAGCAATTCGGGGAAAACCATTCTATGGTTAGCGAATTTAAGCTACTCAACTCATTAGACGATTTAGAGAATATACAGATTAATCACAGAGGGCTATTTATCGCATTAGAGGATGCTAACATCTCAAGAGATGGCGGCAGCCCTATATACGATGTTAACTTCAATATAGTAATTGTAGATAAGGTAGCTGTAGATGAGCCGTTGTCACTTATAAACTCTAATCAAGAGAATTTATTCGTGATGGGCCAATTACAAGACTATTTCATTCAGAACCTTGACGGGGAACAAAGCTTTCAAGAAGTTAGTATGAGAGGATTCTCTTCTGAAGACTACAACATCACAGCTTCAGTTAGTAATGCTACATTCGTCGTAGGAAGAAATCCGTATTTAAGAGACATTGACATTTAATGGCTGTTAATGTAAATAGAATGAAAAACCCCCGTGCCGCTAAACAACAGCAGCAGGGTGCTTTGCGTTTCTATATACAACAAGAGCTTAATAAATCACAGATAATAAGCAGGTTAAAATCTAACTTAAAGGGAACGGCTATAGATGGGGAACCTTATATACACAAAGCAACTGGCAGGTTAGAGAAAAGTATTACCCCTAATAAAGACGGTCAAAAAAATTGGGGTAAAAGAATAACATCAAAAATTAAAGTTGATGCTTATTTGGGATTAGGTATTGGCATTGAACAAGTTTCGGCAAGAATTGATATGGAAGCTTATGGAGATACTCTTGATAGCGGAGGTATGGTTCAAGTTGAACAAAACGACATATACCGATGGGTATTAGCAAAAGCAAACAGATATCCTACAGGTCAGTGGTACTACAGAGGAGGTCCAATAAGTGGCTCCGAGATGACAACAAGCGCAGCTTGGAACATATCATACCACATTACTAAAAAGATAAAAGCTGTAGGTGTTAGAGAAACTGGTTGGTTAAGTATATTAAAAGGGAAACAAGGGCTTAACGGAGCATTGCAAAAAGCTTTTCTTCGTTATTTAAATGATTACGATGATTACACTTATGGAACGGTAATCAACAAATTAGACAAAATGTTAAGCAAGCTATAAAATGGCAGAACAGAATAAAAGAATACAATTTCTTCAAGACGCACTACGGAATTTAGCGAAGGCTGTAAGAGAAGTATCGGGAGGTTTAATTGACCTTGACAAAACCATATCTAAATTAACAGGTAAAACTAAAGAGTTTGCTAAAGAACAGCAACAAGCTGCTCAAGCTGTAAATCGTGTTGGTAAGAATTTAAAAGACACTGCCAAGACTGTAGAAGACTACGGCAAGAAAACTGATAAAGCCACAAAATCTTCTAAAGGATTCTTTGGAGGATTAAGAAAGAATTTAAAAACTATTATATCGTTCTACGGTGCATACCAGTTACTTAATGGTGCGTTTCTTGTTGTCAATGAACTATTCGTTAAATCTGCTAAAAGAGCAATAGCTTTTGAAAAAGCATTAGCTGATTTAAGAGCTGTAGCAGGACTGTCAGCCGAAGATGTTTCAAGGTTAAGAGACGTTGTATTTGACGTAGCAGGAGCCACATCGCTTACTACAATAGAGGTTGTTGAGCTACAAAAACAATTAGCTAAATTAGGCGCACCTGTTGATGAGATAGAAAACTTAACAAGACCTATAGCATTATTATCACAGGCTTTAGGTGAAGACGCAGGAGGGGTAGCAGCAACATTAAAGAAAACACTTAATCAGTTTCAAGCTACATCTGAAGAAGCTGATAAGTTTGCTAACATATTAACGGGTGCTGTAAACGAAACAGCATTGTCTTTAGACGACCTTGGTACTGCTTTAAGTTATGTAGGACCTTTAGGCGCGCAATTAGGCGTTAGCTTTGAGGAGACTTCTGCATTGCTTGGTATTCTTGCAGATAATGGATTTAAGGCCTCTAAAGCGGGTACAGGACTTCGTAACTTCTTTGCTGCTGCAGCTAAAGACGGTAGGCCATTTAATGATTTTTTAGATGATGTTGCAAACAGAAACTTAACGGCTGCTGAAAACTTCCAAATATTTGGTAAGGTGGGTGCTTCTCAAGCAAAAGTTTTGAGTGATAATGTAGAGAGGTTCAAGGAGCTTTCTGAAGAGTTACGGACATCTGATAGGTTATTTAAAGCTAATGCTGTTCAAATGTCTTCTACGGAAGGCCAGTTGCAATTACTCTCTTCAGCTTACGAAAAGTTTAGTACAAATCTTGGAGAAGCTATAACTAAAACAGACATCTTCCTTAATCTAATTGCAATCTTTGACCAAAAGGCTGCGGGGCAAGCAAGTGCGTATAGGTTAATATCATCTTCAGTTGAAGAGACACAAAAAGCTGTTGAAGGATTGATAAACGTTCAAAGAGAATTTAGTGAAGGTGCTGATACAGCTATTTCCGAAACCGAATTAGTTGCTCAAGCATTTAAAGCACTTGGAGATTCTGTAGATGTTTCTGAAGAATTCTTTTTGATGCAGTTTAACAGAGAGCTTAAAAACACAGGAGATGCCCAATCAGCTTTAACGGCTCTTACGAAGAAATTCAATAGTGAGCTTACAGAAGCCGCATTAACTATACAGAGCTTAATTGAATTAACAAAAGAAAGAAGTGGTTCTTTAGATGAAGAATATATTGCCACAGAAGCTAATAATGAAAGTGTTAAAAAGTACAAAAAAGAATATTCTGGTCTTCAAAAGCTGACAGCTCAAGGGATAAGCGTAGATAAACAAAAACAAGTGCTTCAAGCTCAAATAGCTAAAGATTCGGAAAAATATTCAGATGAGCTAAAAGAGTTGAGAAGCAGAATGGGTCCTTTAACGCAATCTGAAGAAGAACGCGCTCAAATACTTGAAAAGAGAATAGCCTTGTTAACAAAGGAAAGCAAGAAAATAGGAGAATTAAAAGTCGCTGAAGAAACGCTTGCTGAAAAGAAAAAGAAAGCAGACAAAGCTGCCGCTGAATTACGAAAAAGAAATTTTAAGGCAGAAACAGATGCAATACAAGCAACACTTGAGTCTGAAATAGATGCTATAAAAGCTGTTACAGACGTTGAGTTAGAAGGTGCTAAAACCGCAGAGGAGGCCGCACAGATAAGATTAAAACAAGAAAAACTTGTTCAAGCTGCTTATCAAAATTCATTACGCTCTATTAATAATCTTAAAAATATCTACCCAGAGTTTGCCGATGAAATAGAAAACGCATCTGATAAATATGAAAAGTTTACTCAATTTACACAGTCAGATATAGGACAGGAAGGAATTACTATAATAAGTGATTACAAAAAGCAGTTTGAAGAGCTTGGCAAGAAATTGAAAAACAATGAGATAAGTCTTGGCGAATATGCAACTCAAGAAGATGCGTTAGAAGCCTCACTTATTTCAAGTATAACCACACTTAAAAATTCAACAGCGGCAAATCAAGAGTTAAAGGATATGCTTGACAAGGTTGTTGTCTCTTATCTTAACGCTAAAAAAGGTGCCGATGACTATGTTAAGTCTACAGAAGACGAATTTAAAAAGATAAAAATATTAGGAAAAGAATTTGTTCAAGACTTAACAGCAGAAGAGGCTATTGGTATGGCTTTAGCTACGACAGCCGAATCTATTTCAAAATTTAACGACACTGCATTAGAAAATACCAAAGCAAGATTAGAAGCTGAAAAAGACGAGATTGCTGCGAGATATGAAACCGAGGAAGATATCTTAAAGTCTCAATTAAATAATCAGTTGATTACTGAATCTCAATACAGACAAAAGCAAAAAGAATTGCGTAAAGCGCAGATTGCTGAAGAAAACGAAATTGATAAAAAGATATTTGAATCAGAAAAGAAGAGAGATAGGC
>Ga0222719_10003401_pt1 | contig 14191 bp, 17 predicted proteins | sample C33_34DmetaG_FD_165039 | JGI IMG/M metagenome (GOLD analysis project Ga0222719, IMG submission 165039) | Estuarine water microbial communities from San Francisco Bay, California, United States - C33_34D | ecosystem: Environmental > Aquatic > Marine > Unclassified | place: USA: California...
GAAAAATTTAATTACATGGTAGGTATAACTTTTATTTTATTTTTATTTATGATTACTTCTTGTTCTTATGTAGTAGACAGAAATAAAAAAGAGGAAATAGAAATCAAACCACTAAAATCAATTCAAAAAGTAAACTGCAATACCGATAAACTGACTAAGCTAGAGATTGCTAATTGTGAAATGGAAGCTAGACTGTTGGAGTTAAAGTATTAAATCTTACACAGTAAGATAGAAAGGTAAACATGGAAGACGGAAACCTAAGATTATATGTTCTTAAAATTTTATTAATAAAGAAGAACTTTCTTAGAGTTAAAAATATTATACACAGAGATTTTTTCTCTAATGGGGTAAGGGATATTTACAATGCCATATGTCAAATCTATGAGGACAATCCTGAACTAGAAGAAATAACTTACGATGATTTACGTATCAGTTATTTTGAAACATACTTCTCTAATCAAAGTGTTAATGCTCAATTAAATATTAAAAACATTATCAGTCGATTAGAACAATCAAAACCAATGACAGATAGTGTCATTGAAAATGCCATTAAGAGTATGTACAAAATGGCTAAGGCAGATGAGATGTCAAGGTTATGTATTGAGTTAGGAAATAATCCTAGCAAACATTCATTTCAAGAAATCAAAAGATTCTTAAATGAGATTGATGAGGAAAACTTTGAAGACAAAGAGAGTACTCTACTTAGTAATAACTTTGATGAGATACTATCTGTTAACAAACACAATGGTGAGTTCAAGTTTAACATTAATGAACTTCAAAATTCTACCGAGGGTATTGGCCGTGGAAATTTTATGGTTGTATTTGCTAGACCTGAGACAGGAAAGACTGCCTTTTGGGTTAGTCTTGTAGCCAAACAGAATGGATTTGCATGGCAAAAATATAAATGTCATGCCTTCATTAATGAAGAACCTGCTAAGCGTGTTCAGATGAGAATGGTTACTGCATGTAGTGATGTGACAAGAAAAGAAGTATACAACGGAAGTAAAGAGTTGGCTCAAAAACAATGGTCCAATATAAAAGATAATGTTTTTATTCATGACAAAGTAGACATGACTATGGAAGACTTAGATACTTACTGTAAAGATAATGAGGTGGATGTTTTAATCATTGACCAATTAGACAAAGTTAATGTTGTAGGTAAGTATAATTCTTCTCATGAAAAGTTAAGAGAGATATATCGACAGGCTAGAGAAATAGCCAAGCGACACAGTTGTGTAGTGATTGGTATGTCACAGGCTTCAGCAGAAGGTCATGGCAAAGCTAGCCTTAGCTTCAATGTTATGGAAAATTCTAAGACAGGTAAGGCCGCTGAAGCTGATTTAATTATTGGTATTGGTAAGAATGATATGGAAGAGTTAGATGTTAATGAAGGTTATCGTAGGACCATATCCATATCAAAGAATAAGTTATCAGGAACACATCCTGTCTTTAATCTCCATATCATACCTTCACTATCACAATATACATCTATCGTAGAATAAGAAAGGAATAATTTTGATTACAGTATTAGATATAGAAACAACATTTACAAAAGAGGGTGACCCTACACCCTTCAATCCTGAGAATAAATTGGTTAGCATTGGAATTAATGACCAATATTTTTTCTTCTATCATAAGGATATGAAAGATATGAAAAAAATACAGGAAAATAAAAAGGCAGTTCAAGACATATTAGACAAGTCGGTTTTAGTGGTAGGTCATAACCTAAAGTTTGATATGTCTTGGATGTACGAATTTGGTTTTACCTATGAAGGTAAGCTATATGATACTATGTTAGCTGAGTACATTATCAACAGAGGTATCAAAGGTAAGTCAGTATCGTTAAAAGAATCTTGTAAGAGAAGACAATTAAATATGAAGTCGGATATCTTATCTAGCTATATGGATGAAGGTTATGGTATTGACGAGATTCCCTTAGAAAAATTAGAAGAGTATGGTAAGCAAGACGTAGCTATTACTCGACAGTTATATCTTACACAAGTAAGATTGTTCAACCAACCGGGGAATAAAGTTCTTAAACCTACAAGAGATTTGATGAATGATTTTCTACGTGTCTTAATTGATATGGAATGTAATGGTAACTACATTGACTTACAAGAATTAGATGAAGTGGAAAAAGAATTAAATCAAGAATACTATCATCTTAAAAATAAAATAGGTAAAATCATTGAGCAAGTTATGGGTGATACTAAAATTAACTTATCCTCTACTGAGGATTTATCAAAGGTTATTTATTCTAGAAAAGTCCATGATAAAAATATTTGGTCTAGTATCTTTAATGTAGGTATTGATAAAAGAACAGGCAAACCTAAGAAAAGACCTAACATGACTGAGAAAGAAGTTGAACAGTTGACAATGAAACATACTGACCAAGTCTATAAAACAATCGCTTCTCAATGTGATATGTGTAGTGGATTAGGGTATATCAGAAGAATCAAACAAGACGGTAAACCTTTTAAGTCTACAAACAAATGTCCTAAATGTAAAAGTGAGGGTATGTTATTTGTAGAAACAGAAGCCAAGGCAGGATTTAATTGGAAGACAAAACAAGTGTATGATGTTGCTCAAGGTGGATTCAAGACCGATAAGGAAACACTAAATAGAATTAGTAAATTGGCTGAAGGTTCACTGAAAGAATTTGTCGATAGTATTATTCGCTACAGTGCGATTGAAACTTATCTTAATACTTTTATCACAGGAATCAAAGATAACGTAAGAGAGAATAAAATTCTTCATCCTTCTTTTAATCAACATACAACAGTGACAGGAAGACTATCTTCTTCTAAACCTAACTTCCAAAACATGCCAAGAGGTGATAAGTTTCCTGTGAAGAGAGTGATTAAATCACGTTTTGAAAATGGGGAAATCATTGAAGTTGATTTTGCTCAGCTAGAGTTTCGTACTGCTGTGTTCTTAGCACAGGATACTCAAGGTATGAAAGACATCCAAGAGGGTGTTGATGTTCACCAATATACTGCAGACATTATTGGTTGTTCACGACAAGATGCAAAGGCTCATACATTTAAACCTTTATATGGTGGAATGATGGGTAAGAAAAAAGAAAGGGAATACTATGATAAATTTTTAAAGAAGTATAAAGGTATAGCAAAGTGGCATTTAGAATTACAGGAAAGAGCCTATAAGACGAACATTGTTCGATTACCTAGTGGTAGAGAATATTATTTTCCTAATGTTTATAAAAGATTAAATAAATATACAGGTGATTATATCTATTCTAATTCTACCAATATAAAAAACTATCCTGTACAAGGTTTCGCTACTGCGGATATAGTTCCTTTAGCATGTCTTAATGTTTGGGAACTATTAAAAGAAAGGGAATTGAAAAGTATTATTATTAATACTGTTCATGATTCAGTGGTCCTTGATGTTCACCCTGATGAAGTTGATGATGTTATTAGCATTATTAAAACAGGGTTTACGAATGTTAAGGATTCTTTATTAACAAGGTATAGTTGTGAGTTAAATGTGCCATTAGATTTTGAAATAAAAAAAGGTTCAAATTGGCTTGACTTATCCACAATTATATGATATAGTGGAAGTACATAATGAGGTATAAAATACATGAGTAATGACTTAATAAACGATATGGATAATTTATCAAACGATAAGTTGATGTCTATGCTTGGTCAAGATATTGATTCAGGTGGCTCAATTTTAGGTAGATTATCAATTAACTATGATGCTGAGGATGCCGATGGCAATCTAATAAAACGTGGATTGTACAAAGTAGAAACACAAGAGCATGGTGTTATCTATGCTGAAAAGGTATCATTCAGACCTTTCCTTAACACTTTTCAGTATAAGAAATATGATGAAGAGAATGAGGAAAATAACTACAAATCCGTAATGTTCACAAGTTGGTCAGACGCTAAGCCTGATACCAATGGTACAGATGCATGTGGCAGTGTACCAAAAGCATTACGTGAAGACTTAGACCCTGTAGCAAAAACAGAACAAGACAAGATTACATGCTATCGAAATGTCTTTGGTGTTGTATCTATTAAAGGTAAGACATCAAAAGGTGATGAGGTTACATTGAGTAATGAGCCTGTTGTCTATAGGGTTAGGGGAGTAAACTTTCTTCCTATTGGTGACCAATTAAAGAGTCTATCCAAAAGGAATAAGATTATGTATAATACTGTACTAGAATTTTTTGGTACAGAAAAACATACTAAAGGAAGTGTTACTTATTTTGTAGCAAAGATTAAAGATTCCAATAAGGATGTTAAATTCTCTGAAGAAGACAAGGCAATTCTAAAAGACTTCCTTGACTATGTGAAGAATGAGAATGATTATGTGAGAAAGGAACACGATAATGCTATAAAGGAAAAACATAAATCAGTTGTCTCACCAGACGACTTAGATGATGACGCTATCTTAGAGGAAATGTCAGCTTAATGACTTTCTTAGAAGAAGTTAAATCATTTTTGGCACAGGCTCAAAACGAGCCTGTCGCCATACCTAAAAAGATATTAGAAGAATTTAAAGAAGATTGTGGAAAGGCAATCGAAAAACAATTTACGGATAAAAGAGAGAAAGAGTTCAGAATTAGAATGTCCAATATTGGTAAACCCTTATGCCAATTAAAAATGGAAAAGAAATATTTTAATGATGAATCGTTAAAGAATTTTGAAAATTACAATTATAAGTTACGTAATTTATTTGGTGACATACTAGAAGCAGTAGTCGTGATGTTACTAAAAGCAGTTAAGGCAAACATAGATAGCACACAGGGTGAAGTCAAACTTGATGCAGAATACTTTGACATCAAGGGAACTTATGATATCATTATTGACGATAAGGTATATGATATTAAGAGTGCTTCCCCTTTTGCCTTTGAGAAAAAGTTTGGGGAACAAGGTGGTGGATTTGAGAAGTTCGTAGAAGATGATGTCTTCGGATACTTATCCCAAGGGTATCTGTATTCGGAAGCCACCACCAAGCCTTTCGGTGGGTGGATTGTTGTGAATAAATCAACAGGGGAGTTGCTAGTCAGTAGCCCCCCTGAGGATGATGAGAAGTTTAGACAACAAGCCTTATCTACTGTAAAGAAAAATATCAAAGCATTAATGGATGATGAACCGTTTGAAAGATGTTTTGATTTAGTTGAAGAAAGTTTCTATCAAAAGAAAACAGGTAATAAAGTTTTAGGTACTGTATGTTCTTTCTGTCAGTATAAGCATAAATGTTGGGGCGATAATGTTCAATACTTGCCCCAACAACAATCTAAAGCTAAGAGTCCTAAGTATTTTTGGTATGCAGAAATAAACCAACCAAAGGAGACAGTCGATGAAACGAGTACCCGTTGATAATGATAGTGTTGTTATTGTCATTAAACCTTATGGCGATAATAAATTTGCCTGTGGGTTACATTCTAACTATGAACAAGACACAGAACAAAAAGCTATGTGCTATACTGTAGCTATGGGCCTTTGTCAGATAGCCCTTGATGACCCTGATATGGTCTATGAGATTGGTTTAAGTGTAGCTGAGATAGAGGAAAAGAAAAAAGAAGTAAAGACCAATGGCCATGATAATGTTCTTGACATTAAAGATTGGAGAAAGAAGTTAAACTAATGAAACATAATTCTGATTTTAGATATGACCTAGAGGTAGGGAAGAGTGGTGAAAAGATAATTGGTGAAATACTTAAAGGCGATAACGTTGAAGTAAAATCCGAAATAGATAAATGGATTAAGAGTGGGAATCACTACTGTGAATACAGAAGCAGAGGTAAGGATAGCGGGATACTAAAAACAGAAGCTAAGTATTGGGTTATTAATCTATATAAAGGAAAGAAGTTTTGCTTTGCTATTTCTTTAGAAACAAAGAGATTAAAAAAAATTATTGCCAAAAATAAATATCGTTCTGTTCCTGGTGGAGATAGCAACACTTCATGGGGTTGGTTAATTCCTTTAAAAGATTTATTGGATGTACAAAATTATGGATAAGATTAACCCTGATTATTACAAGAGTGGTATAGAAACTGCTGATTATATAGAGTCACATGACATGGATTATTTCCAAGGCAATGTGATTAAGTATGTTACTAGATTTAAGAAAAAGAATTTAGTGGAAGATTTAAAGAAAGCAGAGTGGTATCTGCAAAGGTTGATTAAACAGTATGAATAGATATGAAATAAAAGAACCTGTGTGGAAAGACAACAGTATAGGTGTAGCTGATTTTAGATTAAATTCTAGCTTACTTGTTGATATAACTTATAGAAATAAAAATAATGAAAGAGTATTTCCTGATACTTATATAATAAAAAATCCTAAGTTACAAGGTAGGGAATATCAGAGTATAAAAGGTAGAAGGATATATAAGTTTTTAATAGATGAATTAGAGGTGTACAATGAGAATAGTTAGAGACCCTTTTACAGGTAAGTTATTAGTTTCTCTTGATGCGTTTGAAATAAAACAAACAAAAGAGAAGAGTGTGTTTGAAACATCTTACGCAAACATAAAAGTATTCTTTGATGATATATATCAAATCGTCAATACACAAATTAGTAAGATAGAAAAAAAAGAAGAGAGGAAAAGAAATGAAGAACTTTTTGATAAGTGAAGAACAAAGACAAGAACTATTGAAGTATATGTGGACTAGACCTTATGGTGAAGTCTATCGATTAATGGAAGTATTATTAAAATTACAGGAGAGAAAGGATGAGCGAGTGGAAGAACCTAGTAAGAAGAAAGTTTGATTATAAGATTGATATTGGTACATACACCTTAGGTATCAATCGAGATTTTAATTTAGTGATTGACGAAGACACTGTCAATTACAAAGTCCTACAAGGCACTTTACAAAAAGTGTATCCTGATTTTAAACAATCCAATATAATTGTATCTGTAGCTAGAGAAACAAAATATCAGTTTGAAGAATTATCCGATAGGATGACTCACTTTATAAACAGAATAGTTTAATCATACAAAGAAAGTATCTCTTTCATTACTTCTTCTGTTCTTTTTTTTAGACCTGACATATCTTTTTCAGGTTTAAATATTTTAGTGTAGCCACCTTGTTCTCCTTTTGCAGGTTCTGTAAATTTTAAATTATCAGCAGCATCTTTATATAAACCATTTATCATACTATCAAAATACTTAGGAAATGAACTTTTAGATACTCCCCAAAAAGAATTTCTAACTAGTATAGATTTTACTTTCTCAGGTATATCATCAGGATTTTTTCCACTATTTTTTATTTGATTATTTACTTCTTGTTTTTTTGTAAAGTAATCACGTATTAATTCATCTTCTAAATCTGACTTAGTATAAGTTTTACCTGTTTTATATATAGTATCATATTCTTCAGGAGTTACTAAATGTCCTATTCCTATAGTAGGATTTCCTCCTGATGGAAGTTTTCCGTTTTCATCTATAGGAGTTCCTTTCGTTACTATTTTTTTAGTACTATCATCATATATAGAAGTACGAAAACCCTCTAGTTTTCTTAAATAGTTTAAGTCCTTTTTTAATTGAGGTAGTTCTTTTATCTTGATATCAGGACCTTCCTGCTCTTGTCTTCTTCTTACAGGTATAGTAATATCTAAAGCCATTACTTCTTCACCAAACTTCCACCGAAGTATAATCCCACTATTGATGACATAAGGTGAGTATCGAGAGGCGTAATTACTACACCTGCAAATGCTCTGTCCATTAGTATTTCTTTCTTCTCTATCAAAAACAAAAAACCAGGTTTAAATTCTGTCCATGTTAAGATGACAGGAATATCTAATAATACAGGAACTATCTTAGGCCATGCAATAACAAAGAACACAGCCGTTAAAGCTATGATTCTTCTTGTCCATTGGAATCCTTTGTTCTCATAAGTTCTTGCACTCTCAATAGATTTCATTTGGAAGTTTGCACGTTCCATTAACATCTTTTGTTCTTCTTGTTTTGCTTTAATACTTTGGCCCCAAATGGACATTACTCCACCAAGTAAGCTAGAGCCTAGCATTGTAATCATTTCTACTGGTAATCCTCCTAACATTTTATTCATCCTCCTTGCTAAATGTATCAAACCACCTAAATGCATAGGGGTCTTCACCCTGTAGTCTTTTAAAATAGGTTAGTTGTAATCTTTTAATATCTGTCATTAACTTTCCTACTTCTTTAATATATTCATCTTTATCAATAGCACCGCTACCGTATTGATTTTTTAATCGTGTAATTAACACTTTCTTTTTTCTTACATCTTTTTCTAATTCAATTCTCTTTGACCTAGCTAAAGTTTCTATACTTTTGTTACTTAACTTAATACCAAAAGAATTAAATAAAGCCTGTAATTCTGTTTCAGGAACACGATAAGGTGACTTCACATCTTTCATTGCTCTTTCTAATTTAGCTGTAGAATATGCTCCTGGAATATATGGAAAGTTAGGTATTAACTTTCTACCAAACATATCTAATGCTTCCATTGTTTCTTCCAATGGTCCACCATCGCCTCTTCTAATATCGGGTTCACCTCTAAAGATATCATATCCAAACATAGATTGAACAGCATCTCCAACAATACCAAAAGATGGTTGTAAAGGTTCAGGTAAGAAGGGTACACCTCTCTTTCCTTCAAAACTTAATACATCACCACCGGGGAATAATCTACTAATATTTAAAAACTTTGGTCTACCGTTTTCATCTTTCAATGGAATACGAATTGTTTTCTTAGGCATGAAAGGTAAGTCCATAATGTTACCTGCTTCATAATCTGCAAGTAATGCTCTCTCTACTTTAGCTTCTTCACCACCAATCATACCTTCTAGGCTAGTTAAACCATAACCTAGTGCTGCATACTTTGCATATTTAGTAGGTCTCATAATAGCGGCCTCTGCTAAGATTGGAACCATTCGATAAGTAAATGCAATAAAAGGTGTTACACTATTTCTTAACATATCAATCGCAGGTGCTTTGATATCATAATCAATAAATTGTTTTCTTGCAAATAGAGCGGCATCTTCATAGCTGTCACCTATTTTAATACGATGCATAAAGGCATTTAATCGGAAGACTTGGTCCTCTAATCGATACCAATCTTCTAGTGTTCCTGTTATTTCATTATTCTTAATAGCCTTTTTTACTTTTCGATAAATGTTTGTAGCTATACTTACAGAATTACTCCACTCACTTTCATTTACTTTTGTTTGATAAATATCTTTTAACTTATCAAATTTAAAATTTCTAATTTCTTGTTGTACAAAATCTGCATCTAAAACACCCATTCGTTTAGCTAGTTCAACGACATCTGATTCACTGCCGACTCCACCTGCATTACTTCTTAATGCTTTCCATGCATCTTTTAATCCTGTTAAAGGAACATCAGCTAAATCACTTAACACTACATTACCAAATATATTGTTAACATGCACTGTTGGATTCCATGCAGTCTTAGAAACTTTCCATAAGCTATTTAATTTTTTATACCCTTCCCATAAACCATTAGAAGATTTGTCCTGATATTTTTTCATTGCTACAATATCTTTCCATATCTCTTCAGGAACATATTTACCTGATAATTTACCATACTTGTAGTGAGGAGTTCCCTCAATCTTTGATTCAGGTATTTTTAAATACTTACCACTAAGTTCATACATTTCTTTAGCAGTTCTACCTTCTGATTTTACAGAATATTTACTTGCTATATCGCTAAAGAATTGATATTTAGCAATAGTTCTAGACATTACTAGTCCTGTATACTCCATAGTGATGGCCGCATTTTCTACTTCACCCATCCATAATCTTTCAGGCTTAGTGTATTCCCAACGTAAAGATATTTTTGCATCATCTCTAATAACCTTTTCTGTACCGTCAGGTTGTATTCTGTACAATCTATTATTTTTAAACACAACATCAGGCGGTAGTTCCCATCCACGATGTGTCTCATCAACAACATCATCTACTGTATTTTTTACAAATCTTAAATCATCAATATATTGTTTAGCAGTAGACTCTTGAAAGAAACCTCTTCCTCTTAACTCATCACCTATCTTTTTAAATTCAAAGTTAATAGGACCTTTTACTTTTGATAAGTCTTTATCTGTTGCTTCTTTATATATTCTCATGATGTAACTGTTAATATTTTTTTTAGCAGTTTGCTCATCTAGTAACCCTAAGTCAATATATCTTTGAGTCATACTAGTAATTTTACCTCTAGCTTTTCTTGCTAATCTTTGTATTTTTTGAGGTGCAATATCTATAGAAGCATCACCTGATAATATATTATAGAGTAATTTATTTTCATCCTCAGTTAATTGTTGAGCCTTTTTAGCTAATGATATCATCGAAGAAGCTAAACTATTTTCTAATCCTTGTGCTTGTATTTCAGCTAATCTATAATCTTTAGGTAGTCCTGCTCTATCAATAAACCATCTAGCAAATAATTCAGGATAAGTTTCAACAAATTCTACTTGGTCTTTGCCTTCCCCTACCTTTGTTCTTTTTACAAGATTTAATTTTTTTGCCTTTTCACTTTTTAAAAACTTTACACCACCATATCCTAGCATTGCACCTACAGTGGCTTGCATGAATCGTGTGCTTAGTGCAGGTTTTTCATCATTATCGGTATAGTCACCTACAAAACCCATAACACCACCTGCAAAAGCTGTACCACCTTCACCTGTCTTTACTGTTTCTAGTAATCTTTTACCAATATGCTTTTCATAATTCTTTTGATAACCTTGAAGTAATCTACTTAAAAACCATTTAGTAGGTCTTGATGTAGGTTTAGGAATATCGTGTACCTTTTTTACGTAAGGAAAAGGAATTTCTTTTGTTTCTTTTTTAAATATATCTTTGACTGCATCAAAAATACTTTTACCTTCTTTGGCTATTTCTTCATCTTTTTGTATTAATAATTCTCTAGGTCCACCTGTTTTAATTCTACCGTCTACAGCTTTACCTGTAACAGATGCTCCTTGAACTTGTACTGTGGATGCACCTCTTGCAATCATTTCTTCTTTGGTAAGTTTCTTTCCTAAAGGTATCATTGTACCTTTTCCTGTAACTTTAACTCCAAGATTTTTTAAACCACCCATTGCAGGTGATACGATACCGCCACCAACAGCACCTAATAAGGCCTGCTTACCTCTAGAATCAATAACAGACTCTTCATCTACATAACCTGTAGCTCCCGCTATTGCACCTGATACCATACCTGTTCTAGCCATAGAATATAAAGTCTTTGCTTTACCGAAAGGTATTAACCATCCTGCAGGGTCTAGTAATGCACCTGCAAAATAAGCCGCAGTTACCCAACCACCATTTTCTCCTTGCATTAACTCGTTCAGTTTTTGTTGATTAACTTTCATCTGTTCTTCACCAATACCTGCAATTTGTTTTGCACCTCTGTATGTATCGAGTAATCCTAGTTTAAATGCATAGGAATACGCATTGTCCACCTCAGGTGGGTCAATGGATTCTGCATCATTAGTTAAATCCGTAGATTGGAATAGGTTTTTTTTAGGTGTAAGTGTTGTGGTATTTCCTACAATAGATTTATCTGATATGAATTTGGGATTGATTCCCGATGTAGGTGTAGGTGTTTTATCATCTTCTTCTTTTGAAGATAAAAACTTTGGATTGATTACCATTTTAGGACAGTCCTAGTGCTGTGTTTATTTTTTCTGCAAGAGCCTTGTCTTCTTCACTCAGACCTTCAGTAGATATTCCACTCCCTACTTTATATATTTCTTTTACTGCGTCTGGTGTTAGGTTACTCCATTGTTCATACGTTAATGGACCTTCGCTCCTAAATCTAGGCTTTGATATTGAAGGGAATAAACCCTCATCTTCTGAAGGAATAGCTGTTTCAGATTCTTCTAATCTTTGTTGTATTAGTTCTTGTTCTGCTTTCTTTGCTTCAAACTGTTGTTTTTGTTTAGCGATAAAATCATCATACTGTTCTTGTAACTCTTCAGCTTCAGAATTTCTACCTGCTTTCTTTAATTCAAGAATGCCTTCGTTCATTGTTTCAGTATCTCCATTAACTAATGCCTCACTAAATACAGTATATGCCATATTAATAATTGGTGCATTATCCGAAGCAGTTGTCACGTATTTTAAATTAGGATGATTATATTGTGGATTATTCATCTTCTCAATGACATATGCTCTAGCATCTGCTAATGTTCCTGTAAATCCATACTCTATCATAGTCTGTGCTTGAGCATCAATATTAGCTACAGTCTGATAATAAGGATTTGTATCAGGTGTACCTGCTATATATTTTTCTGTTCCTTGACCTGCAGCGTCTACTTCTTCTACCAACATTTTATCATAAATATTATTATTGTTAATAACATTGATAGGTGTTAGTGTAGGTGAGTAGAATGTAGCACCTCTTGTAACAGGAATGTCTTTTAATTCAGGCGTAGTTACACCACTAATAATTCTTTCTTTTTCTTCTCTTACTTGTCTTTGTATGCCACCAGTTAATCCGTTCAATAAAAAGTTAGATGTTCCTTTACCTAAATTATTATATTCTACTAAACCATTTTCTATTGTATTTTTTGCTTCTGTTTTATAGGCTTCAGAGACAGTTGTTTTATAAGGGCTTTCCTCAAATTGTTTCTTTACTTCAGGGTCTAGACTATCGAAGGATACTCTCATTGCTCTTATCTCTTCTTCTTTTTGAGATGGTAATAAGGTATTTAATCCACCTAATTTTTCTGCACCCATTTGTTGAAACATATAATTAGCAAATGCACCACCCCCAACAGAACTTCCTACAGTTAAAGCCTCGTTATAATTTTCTGTTAATTTTTTTACTTCGTCATTAACTTCATTTTTTGCTATGGCTAAGTTTTCTAGTCCTTTGTTGCCTAGTTCTTTTGCTTCTTCAATTTTGTATAATGCTCTAGTACCTGCACCTGTAGCAATTTGTCTGAATGTTTTAGCACTTAATAATCCCATTATTTTTTACCTCTTGACATTAAACCTTTATCCATTTCTTCCATTTCTTCTTCCATACTTTCTTCTTTTTCTTTACTATTTTTGCTTTCCATTCTTCTAATATCTTCAGCAAAGTTTTTAGAATTAAATATGTCTTTTAAAACTTTTTGTGTTTCTTTAGGTTTAGGTCTTGTTAGTTTTATTTTATCAATACCTGATGCTTTACCTATCGCTGTTATCATTTTTTGAACAACAGAGGTAAGCATAATAGCTAAGTCAACATTAAATGCTCCTTCCATAAAACCTGAAAAGATAACCACTCTTGTTAAAGACTCAACAGAAACGCCTGTCTCTAACATCATAATCATTTTAGTTAGAGTATCTTTTCTTTGTAGTCTCTCCCATATAAAGATAGATGCATCCTCTACTTCAGTAAATCTTGGAGGATTTTCCCATACATAATTTTTGGGTTTATCTGTTAAAGATTGGCCCGGTACGGGTGCATCAAATGGATTTTGTGTTCTTTCTAGTGCCATTATCCTAAAAACCTTTTAGACATTTCTAGATAATCATTCTTTAAATAATTATCCCATGCTTGTAAAAACTGAGAATATTGAGCAGAAGTTTGTTGAACTCCACCTACTCCTACTGCTTTTTCTGGACTTCTTGCATCAATCATGTATCTTGTAAAATCTACATCAGGGGCAGTCGGTGCATTGGGTACACCCCCTCCACCACCACCTAATATACTTGCTCCTATTTTAAATATATCTCCTATTCCTAAAGCCATGTTGTCTCCTTATAGATTTGCAAATATTTCTAAACCAATAGCACCAATGATAGAATTGAGTTGTCCTTTAGCTTCTTCATCTAGAAGTGCTAATTCTGTTTCTCTTTCTAAGGCCGCCATTGCTACGTTATGTGCTCTATCTTTAGCATTTTCAGATGATGTATTAATCCAAGATGCTTCATCTCTCCATTGTTGCCATAATGCAGATAGTGCAAAGTTAGAAATGTTTAATAAATTTTGTGCGTCTGTTTGATTGGCCGCATTAATAGATGCAGTGTTTGCAGTATTAACGCTTCGTCTCCATGTGACATTGGATTGGTCAATCAATCTTTGATTTTCCACATTGAATCTTTGTCTTTGGTCTTCAAGCTGTGCATTGAATTGACTAATGGTAGCTTCTCTTTGTGCGTTAGCTTCAGCTACACCAATTTCATTCTGTGCATTTTGGGCCGCAATCTTATTAGATTCAG
>Ga0222719_10003404_pt1 | contig 14186 bp, 16 predicted proteins | sample C33_34DmetaG_FD_165039 | JGI IMG/M metagenome (GOLD analysis project Ga0222719, IMG submission 165039) | Estuarine water microbial communities from San Francisco Bay, California, United States - C33_34D | ecosystem: Environmental > Aquatic > Marine > Unclassified | place: USA: California...
CATCTTTAGCCCATCCAATAGCTTGTGTCTCTGTGATATCTGCATATGGTGTTGGTGTACCTACAAGTGTTACACCGACTGTGCCATAAGCTGACCCTGTGTTACCATCTGAGTCTTCATCAGATGCTCTCCAGTGCAAGATGGTCACAATATCTGTGTTATCTCCCTGCACTAAGTCTCTTTCCATATTTGCGATTGTCCAAGTTACTGCCATTTTATTCTCCTTTTAGTTAAATTGCAGATATTATAAATGCTAGTAATTGATTATACCTAACACCTAATCTAGTTCTTTCTGTGTAACCCTCAGTTGCTTCATTTTTTCTATCTATATATATGTAAGCATCTTTAGCTTCTATACCATTTTCTTGATCAGCTTCAACGGCATCTACAGATATTTCTTTTTCCCACCAAGTAGTAGATGTGAACATTGCATAGTCACCTGCATCTAAACCCTCTGCTGTAAAAGCATCTTGTAGGTCTTGTGCTATAATACCAAAGTGAGTTCTTGCATTGTCACCTTTTTCTGCAACCTTGTCTTTCCATCTAAACTTTCTCATAAGACCTTTAGCAACTACAGCAACTCTTTGCTCTGCATCACTTAATTGTTCTATGTCTTGCTTTTCATTTCTATCTGAAGTTTGGATTGTACCATTGGTTGCATATATGTCATCCCACCTTGCACCAACTTGACCAAAATCTGCAACATTATCACGAGCAGACCCATTGTTATCACAAGGATAAACATCAACTGTTCCACTTCCAGAGATTAGTAAGCCAATATTACCAGATGCTAAAAACATATCTTGATTGCCGGGAGTACCAATATTTCCTATTTGAACACCGTCTTGGCGTAAACTTAAAATAGTACCATTATTTGTATTACGATTAAAATAACCAGCTACATCAGCACCTCTAGAAACAGCTATTGAGTTATTACTACCACCTCTTAAACTAACACCAAGAGTTGTATTACCAACTCCGGGGATAGATGTACTAGTAACACCCACCAACAAGTTGCCACTGCTGTCTATACGCATACGTTCTGAGCCGCTAAAGTTAAACCTGTGTTGTGCGGCAACATTTACTGCGTCAACATAAGATGCACCAGAGCGACTATAATGCTGCACAAGGTTTGCTGTGCCAGAATATGCTGGTCCAAATTCAATACCACTAGCACCACCCGCTGAAACGATAAATTTGTAAACAGGGTTGGCTGTCCCAATACCAACATTGCCATCATTTTGAAAACTAACCATAGGTGTAGAACCATAGTAAATTTTTAAATCATTTGCATTAGCTAATAAACTATATTTTTCTGCTTGCCCTGTGTCGTTAATTGTTAAACTTGGACCATCACTTCCTGCAATTTCTAAAGTAGTATCTGAACCAGATGCAGGTGCAGGACTACTAGTACCAATACCCACATTGCCACTGCTGTCTATACGCATACGTTCTGTGTTGGATGTTCTAAATATAAAAGGAATAGCTGTTACAGACCCTATAATATTTTGAGAAACATCACCATAAGCTATAAAGGTTTTTGTACCTGCTACTGCTCCCACATACTGATAACTAGCTGAACCATTTGTTACTGTATTAACAGAAGCACCAGCAAGCCCTGAAGGATTATTAGTACCAATACCAACATTGCCACTGCTGTCTATTCTCATGCGTTCTGTTCCAGCTTGGTTGAAAAGTATTTCGCCAGTTCCATAATTATCTGCATCGGCATTAAAAGACAGTCTGCCACTTGATCCAGAAATAGTAGAGTTTATTCCTGCAGCATCTGAGTCAGTAAGAGTTATACGAGGGCTACTATTACTGATATGTAATGGTGTAGCAGGACTACTAGTACCAATACCAATATTGCCACCACTGGTTATACGCATACGTTCTGTGTTGTTTGTTCTAAATAATATAGGTTCTGCATTATATGTACCAATATCAAGTAATGCACCACTTGTGCCTCCCTTGTATATTAATGCTGATTTAAAAACACCATTACATCTAATACCTAAACCACCTAAACTGTTTGTAGTATGGGATATATTAATACTTCCATAATCACTTACCCAATCTTTTTCTACTTGCAAAGCTGTATTTGGAGAAGCTGTACCAATACCCACATTGCCTGAGCTATCAATATTTACATCACCGTCTCCAGAACCAGTTGTTGCATTTATTGAAATTGATCCATTTGAATTTACTTGAAATACACGACCAGCTGTGGATGTATCAAGCCTAGCCTCACCAGTTGAACCAGCGACCATCGATATTGACGCACCACCACTGCGTTGTGATTTAATACCATCTGTAGCTACAACATGAAGACCTGCTGAAGGACTACTAGTACCAATCCCCAATCGCTCTGTACTAGCATCCCAAAAGAACTTAGGAGTCGTTCCTGTGTCTTCGTAAAAGCTGATGTCTCCGTTTGAATCTGCCTTAATTCTATCTGCACCATTTGACCTAATTATGGTATTGTCTATATTACCACTTATGCCAATCTTCAAAGTGTCTGTATCAAATTGAAATGCACTTCTTGTTGTGCCACCACTGTCTGCCCACGCAATATAATTTTGATGTCCTAGCGTCAACCCACCTGCTGTCACTGTACCTGTTACATCAAGAGTACCACTGAGGTCTGCATCAGTGACTATCTTGGATATGTCTTTTGCTCTTGTCATGTATTGCTCCTTAACATGCCATCAACACACAAGGCACTAAATATGTGCCATCATCATATGTATGTGATACGTTTGTTGATGTTACTTTGGCTATTGTTTTACTTCTAACTATATCGTCACCTTGAGGTTTTGCAGTGCCATCTCCTGCACTCATTAACAAGTCACCTCTTGCGACTGTTGTTCCTTGAGCAATTCTAATGACCATATCACCAGTCATTGCTATGACCATATCATTAAAACCATCTTCATCATTATGCCAACTACCAAAAACACCTGCTACATTAGCATCACCCTCAACACTTGATACTGCCATTTTATTTAACTGTTCATTCTCTTCTGTGTAAGCATCTTTTTTTACATCACCTACAGATACTCCATCTGGTAATTCATCTTCATCTGTCCACAAAACTTCTTCATGTGACCATTCAATCATTTCATCAAGGTTAGTCATTACTGTACCTTTAACTATTGATGTGTCTTTATTATTGCCTGTAAGTCTTGACAAACGAGACAAGTGTCCACCAACGAGTGTAACAGTTGAACCACTTACTCTTATAAATCCCTCGTCAGTTCCATCTTGTCTAAATGCTATTATATCACCGTCACTAAATTGACGATTAAAATATGCAACAACACCGCCTACCCTAGCAAATGCAGCGTAACTATTTTTTACAAAATATTGTCCACCATCTGTTGTGCCAGATTGTGATACTGGATTAGAAGTAATACCCACCGATAAACTATTTAAAATATAATTAGCACCATCACCTCTTATTTGAACTGTTTGGCTACCATCCTTATAAAGTTGAACAAGACCTTCATTAACATCTGAAGCTAATCTTACTGCATCATTACTGCTATCTGTTTCTCTAACTCTTAATTCTGCACCATCTGTTAAATTTAAAATTTCTGACGAGCTTAACCAAGTCATTTTTGCTGTTGTGCCTGTGTCTTCGTAGAAGTTTGCATTGCCACCTGATGTCAATTCCATCGCTAATGTTAAATCACTAAAAGCACTTGCTTGAGCTCCACCTGTGTTATTAATATAAAATTTCAGACCACCGTTATAGTTACCTGATGGAACATCACGATACCCCATAACTGCACCAACATATGTTGGATTGTGTTGATCCCAAAATCCTATACCGTGCTGCCTAGCACCTGCACTTGAATCACCGTTATATCTTTTAAGTATTAATGCGAAGTCATCAGTATTAGATAATTGTGAAGTGATTGTCGCAACACCGAGATTATCAATACGCATACGTTCTGCTGAATTAGTTCGAAACCTCATTGAGTTATCAGAATGAAAATAACCTATACGACCTATATTATAAGAATCCTCATCACCTAAATTAAGATAGGAAACACCTGCAGGGTCAGCCGATAAATCTAATTCTGCTTGTCCAGTAGCAGTAGTTGCTTCAATCTTTACTTTAGTGTGAACACCTGAAGAACCACCAACATGAAGCATATAACCTGCAGTTGGACTTGATGTATTAACACCCAAAGACTGTTGACTAGCATCCCAAAATAGCTTTGGTGTTGTGCCAGTGTCTTCGTAGAAGCTGATGTCTCCGTTTGAACTGATTTTTTGACGTGTGTTGTTATTTGTAAAAAACTCAATGTTTTCAGGACCACCTTGATAAATTAAAAAATCATTACTTCCATTATTTCTAACACCAACTTGCCACGCTTGCGTTCCAGACGTGCCATCATTAAATATTATTTGTGAGCCATTAACGTTAGTGTTAAGTGTAAAAGGAGTTGAAGTTATACCATCAACAGTTAGCCCATCCATAGTAGCTGTACCTGTTACGTCAATGCCTGTTGAGGTGGTTTCAAACTTCTTGCTGTTGTCGTAAAAAAGATTTACAGCACCATTTGTAATAAACTGGGCTTTCAGTTCACTCGTTGATTGGTTGACGATGTTTACGTTCGCATCACTGGCAATAAACAGGTTTCCAGTGCCTATCTCTTGAATATAGCTATTTGACCCATTGTGATAAATCTGCAAGTCAGGCCCAGCACCAAATATGGCTTTGTCATTATCTCCAAAGTTAATATCTGCTGATGTAGTCATACCATCAGTGGTAATTACACCTGTTACGTCAATGCCTGTGTTAGTCGTATTAAACTTTGGGCTGCCATTATAGAACAACCGAACTTGAGCACCAGCAGTTGCATAAATCATGTTTGCACCAGCAGCACTTTCTATCTGTACATTGTTAGAGCCTTGTAAATATAAATCTCCAGTTCCTGCATCTTTAACATAACTATCGCTACCATCATGATAAATCTGTAAGTCATCACCTGCACCAAAAATAGCTTTATCGTTATCACCTAGATTAAGATTAGCTGAAAGAGTAGTCTCACCTGTAACACCAAGAGTACCCGCCATAGTAACGTTACCATCAAACACGCCACCATCTGCCTTGCTTACTGTATCAGCTACAGAAAATACATCATAGACTACAATCTCAATAATATCACTTACAGCAGCACCTTCTCCTAGTACAATAGATGTACCACTAGTGGCAGTATAATCTGCATCACCTAGCTTTACACCATTTCTATATACATCAACGTAGTTGCTATCTCTGTAGCTTAAAGAAACGCCCTCGGCCCCCGCTCCACTGAACGTTGTCTGTGAAGCAGTAGCAGTATAGGTATGTTTTTGTCTAACTCCGTTGGAAGGAGATACTCCTATGTATGCCATTAATTATACCTCTTGATTCTCCAGGTGTGTTGCATATGCTGTCTTGATTGCATCAGTATGAACTGCATTGCATATTGCTTGTACTTCTGTACTCTCATTCGCTAAGTCATCTGCACTTATATCAGGTGCAACAACGTGCCTTGAAAAGCTACGACTTATCTCTGTGCCATCTCTCTTGATGACCACTGCAGTTCTTACTTGAACCATTTTGTAGTCACCGACTATCTCTATTTTGTCTTGTATTGTTTCTTCTGTTAATGCCATTTTTATCTCCTTTTGGTTAATGGACTGACTACCCTATGTCCAATAGGGTTATGATGTTCTGTAAGTGCATGAAAATAAAATTCTTGTACTTGCTTTAAAGACATTAAAAGCATTTTTACCAATGGTTATAGCAGAACCAGTATTTCCAGTAAAATATATATTACTTGTATTATTTATAACATAACCACTTAACCAAGTTACTGCTTCATTTATATTTGAATAGTACATTACATTTACTGCACCACTAGATTGCCCAGTATTACTAGCTGAAAATGGTAATCCCTGTAATTCATTTGTTACTGCTGACAGTGATGTAATTTGTATATTACATTTAATATGAACAACATTTCCAATTTTTGTGTAATGACCAATTTGACTTGCATATGCTGTACCAGTACTAATAGAAGGTGTCCAAGTTCCCTCTTCATAGTCATCCAAAGTTCTGCTTGTTACTGCACCACCAGTACTACCAAAGACTATACCACCTGATAGGTAGAGGTCTTTAAACCTTGCACCAGAACTTCCTAAGTCAATCCCTGCATCTCTAGCAGAGTTAGTTGATGGGTTAAATGGTTGTAAAACATCTGCACCACCACTAAATTTAATTCCTGTATCACCATTTCCAATATAAAGAGCGTCACCACCCTCTGAACCAATACTTCCCACAGCAGAGCCATCTTTGTGGAATTTAACAATGTCGCCATTTGTAGATAGACGGTTGAAAAAACCTGACTCAGCTGCACGGCTTGCAATAATTGCACCATTACTTTGAGCAGTAACACCCGCTACAGTTGTCCAGTTGTTTGAAGTTCTACCCACCAACAAGTTGCCACTAGTGTCTATACGCATCTTTTCACCACCACCAATTTCCCATTGATAGCCACCACTAGCACTATTAAAACCTAAAGATGTGCCAACACCTCGTATCCAGTTTGCTGTGTTTGTACCTGCTGTTCCTTCACTACCTAAAGTAAGTCTTACTTGACTTCCACTTGTCGCTTCCAGATAGCCACTACTTGCTATCTTAAAGTCTACATTTCCTTGACTATCAAGTGTTCCATCTTTTATCTCTAGGCCCTGACCATCAGTTAATATTTTTCCAACACCACTAGAAGTACAATCAAAAAACATTACAGGAGATTGTCCTCTTAGAGTCATAGTGCCACCATTAGTAGTATCACTTATAGCTACAGTTGGTTTTAAAGTAGTTATTACGTTACCACCGATTGTTAATTGTGAATCAGGACTACTAGCACCAATACCAACATTGCCTGCTGCATCAATCCTAAATCTCTCAGAAGAAGCATCATTGTCATAAACTCTCAATCCATAGTTATCTTGTTGTATGCTGATATCACGAGTAGCACCTTTAAGACGAACACTATTAGATAGGTAAAGGTCTTTGAATTTTGCACCTGAAGTTCCTAAATCGACATTAACTTTATTGCTACCAGAACCATCAACAGGCTTTATCCAATCATTAGTACCATTAAACTGAAGATAAACATCACCAGAACCAACTTCTAAAGTACCACCTTGTGTACCAATACTTCCCACAGTAGTGCCGTCTTTTTGAAACAAAGCAATATTACCATCAGATGTAGTACGATTAATGTTAACACCTGCTCCACCACTTCTTGTAAAATAAGCAGTATCATTAGTGTTCAATTCTATACCTACAGTACCACCATTATTAGCACTAGTCTTACCCACCAACAAGTTGCCACTGCTGTCTATTCTCATGCGTTCTGTAGTTCCACCAGTAGCAAAACGTAAATCTCCTACTCTGTGTCTTAGTACAGCATGATTTTGTTGATATTGAAGCTCTCCTAAAACTGTAGAGTTATCATTTTCACGAAATTCAATTTCACCAATATCGTCTCCTGAACGACCAAGTATGAGTAAACCTTCTGCATTTGAGTTAGATTGAACTGAAAGTGGAAAACTAGGACTTACAGTACCCACACCAACCCTATTGTTAGCTGAGTCTACAAAAAGTGTGTTTGTGTCTACTGTCAGGTCACCACTAAAAGTACCTGTAGTTGTGTCAATAACAGTTGCAATAATGTCAGCAGGTTTTTTACCTATATATGGCATATTATGTTATCTCCATTATACTCATAGTAGCACTGATCTTATCAGCTATAGAAGAAGAAACTTTTACTACGTCTGTTGTCTCAACAACTATTTTATTACCAGACATAATCTCTAAACTACCACCAACTGGAATAGGAGCATCTTTAATCACAGTTGATGTAATACCTGCACTTGTATCTACAATTTCAACAGTAGCCGATACTTGAGCCGTATGAACATTACAAAGAGTTAATCCTAATATTATAGTGGTTGTCGAACTAGGAACTGTATACAAAGCATCTGACGTACCTGCAACTGTAGACATCACTGCATTGTTTACTAATTTAAATGTGTTTGCCATTCTTTATCTCCTATCCGAGAGCAATCGCAAGAGCAGTTGCTTCATCAGATGCTTCTGTTAATGTTGTTGCACCTATATCATTCAATACCTCACTAGCACTGCGACCCTCTACACTTGTGCCATTTATTCTTAAAAAATCATCATCTGCTACAGTAGAATCTGCTACCAAAGTATTACCACTTGATATACCAGTATTCGTCACGGCTGCCGTACCAAGACCAAGTGATGTTCTGGCAGTAGCTCCAGACTCTGCTACAAAATTAGCTCCGTCACCTACAATAAAATTTCCATCGGTTACAGCTAGTCCTGCAACATCTTGTAGTTGTGCATCTAATCTTGCATTAGCAACTGTTCCTGTAAGTTGACTTGCATCAATGCTTTTGTTTGTAAGTGTCTGTGTTCCAGACAGTGTGGCTACAGTGCTATCAATAGCCACTGTAAGTGTGTTAGCAGAACCACTTGTGTCGATACCCGTTCCACCTGCAATATCTAATACTTCACTATCTAAATCTATACTTAGTGCACCACCCGTATCACCTTGAAAGTCTAGGTCTTGGGCAGTTACTTGAGCATCTACATACGCTTTAATAGATTGTTGTGTTGCTAAAGATGTAGCACTATCAGAAGATAAACCATCTTCATCAAGAATAGCTGTAACTGTTGCACCACTAGCTAGTTTTAAATTACTGATATTTGTTACGTTACTAGCATCTAAAAACACTGCCTTTGCAGCTGGTAATGTGCAGAATATAGTTCTGGTTCCCGCTGCCCAGTTCACGGCACTGCCAGAATTAGAACTGGCTAATATTGTTGTTCTTGCTAAAGTTGTACCAGAAGTAGTAAAAGTCCCAAGACCAACCTCGAAATCTGTGTTGTCGGTACAAGCATAATATGTTGTATCTCCATCACTAAGATTGGCAGTAAAAGTCTCAAAACCAGTAACGGCTCCACCTAGAGTATAGGTGCCCGTTCCACTGGTAGCGGTTGTTTCTTTTACTCTATCTGATATTACTAGTGCCATTACTTCAACTCTATTGTCAGATTCCCTGCATTAATTCTAAATATATCACCATCAGCTATTGTTTTGTTAGCATCCAAAGCTCCTACAAATAATATATTACCACTTGTTAAAGCATCTGCCACAAGCACATGAGTGATTGTCTCTGTTGTACCACCAGATGCTGGAAACTCAATATTGTCGGTGTTGGTTGCTGTCTGAGTATCTGTTGAATCATCACCTATTGTAGTCCAGTCAGCAGCCGGTACTTGTTGTCTTGCATAATTTGTAAATGTCGCTTCTGTTAATGATCCAGTTTCTGCGGCAGATACGGCGGTTGCTAATCCTACATAAATACTATCCCCAGGGGATGAAAAACTCAGAGAATTGTTCTTGAATATATAATGTAATATTCTTCTCTCTAAATAGTTGGTTGCTGCGTTTGCTGTTGCCATTTTTAACTCCTATGTTCTTGGCCTAGAAGGTAGACCCATTCTATAGCTATCTGTGTTCTCTCTTGCTTCTCCAAAATCTTTTAATCTTTCCATATACTGCATGTATAATTCTGTATAATTTTTTATAACATCTGGCTCACCTTTCATAAAAGTATATGCTTCTATAAGAGAGCCATAAAGCAATGCGAAAGGTGCATTTGTACTTATCCAAGTTGTACCACCGTCTGCTCCTGCGGTCAAACTGTCGGGTCTATAATAATAGTGTAGTTCAACAGTGTAGTTTGCATCTGGAACAGGTGCGACAATGAAATTAGATGTATCAAATTGTGCATAATAACGTGGCTTACCTGTAGAAGCAGAACCATTATACGCCTCTTGTAAAAAGTTAACGTCTTTATGCAACAAAAAAATTTCACTACCTGCTGTTGTTATTTGAAGCGAAAAAGAAGATAAATAATCAGTTGGTAACGTTAAAAATTTATCATCTGATGTAAAAGCAGATGTAACATTTTTTCTGAAATAATCTAAATCTACAGATTTAAATATTTTTTCTTCAGCTGCTTTAATAAAGTTGTTAAGATTGTTCACAAATACAGTTTCATCATTATCTGTGTAATCTTGTATAGCTGTTTTTAATTGTGCGTATGTAAAACTCATTTTATGCGCTCACCGTGATTGGGCCTGCTGTAGCTCGACTTCCGCCTCCTACAATTCCCCCTATTGTAGCGGTTTCTCCATTAGCTGTAAATGTATAACTATCTGTGGTAACAACAACTATCGTATAGCCCTCAGCCTGCTCTAAAACAGCTTTGGTAAAACCATCAAAACCATATACACTTCTAAATCTTACTGTATCACCTGTAGTTCTTCCATGACCGAACTCTCTTACGGTTATAACCCCTGATCCCGATGACGAAGATATAAATGGATTTAAAGGCAATAAAACTTCTACAGGATTTTCTATACGACTTGGTCTAGAATCTCGTAAAGCTTCTGGATCGGATACGGTTCTAAAAGGACCTAGTTGAGGGTGTTTAGCTTCAAATTCATCGGGTCCTACTAAAGATCCATTCCATTCTTTTTTTAAATCTCGATATTTATACCTCATACCAGACCTATCTGATATCCCATATGCGTGTTTTCCTGTAGCAAATCTAGCCATTTAATTAGACCTTAGATATGAGTATTGAGGGCTTACTGTAAAGCTAGACCTGTCCCGATCTTCTCCTATGGCTCTTTCAAACTCTTCTTCGTAAATAGCTTTTAACATTTGAGTTCTTTGGGGAGCTTTTTTTAAAGAAAGATAGTATGCTAAACCCGCTGATAAACAAGGGTAAAATCTAAAAGGGACGTCCATGGTGTTGGTTTGAGTATCAACATCTTCTATTCTAGTAAGAGCATCATAGTAAATAACATCGGTGCTGTTTTCAGGAGTAGGCCAAATTTTTAAATTAGGGGTTATCTGTCTATCAAGAAAAAATTGAGTAGGTCTACCTGTGGTAGCTTTATTGGGTATGGCTAAATCATCTGATCGACTAATTCTCGTCATAGAAAAATCTGTTCCAGAACGTCTTACAACTAAATTAAGAACATCTATAACGTCTGTTCCTAGAGAGTATTCTCTGTCTCCAGATGTAAGAGCTTGCGTTCTTTGAGATATAGTCCATTGGTTTAAGCCCCTGTTTGCCCACTCTGCAAACATGAGGTTTAAAGATCTTCTAGCTGTAGTTAAATCATAACCTGTTCTTACTTCTAAGCCGCATCTTTCAAAAGCTTCTTCTATGTATTCTGCGGCATCTAGCTCAAAATTTGTGGAATTAGATGTTGCCATATTAAGTCCTTACCTTTGTTTGTTTACGTCTATTTTCCATAACAACCCCACATCCTCTTGCAACAATAGCGCCTTTTTTTGTTTTACCGTTGAAGGGTCTTTTGGCCTTAGTAGAAGGAACTTCTCCACCAAGAGCCATTTTTGTAACTTTTGCCGCCTTGGTATTAGAAACAAAAGTTTTACCTTTTGAACCTTCTTTTTTCTTTTTCTTAGCAGTAGAAGCTCGTTGAGATTGCGATAAGCTGTTAGCTTTAGATCTAGGTAAACATCTGTCTGGATTTTTTTTATCTTTAGAGGTTCCGCACTTACCTTTTATTTTACCATCAGTGCCAATTCTAACCCAATCCTGTTTAACCCACTCTTTGAGAGCACCCATTACTTTTTCCTTTTTGATCCCTTAGCGTAGTTAGGGTCTTTACAATACTTTGAAGCCGCCATGTTGGCGTAAGCTGATGGATATGTATCAAAAGTTCTTTTAGCCCATGCTTTACCGGAGGGGCATATTTTGCTACCCTTGCTCTTGGCAGCACCACCCTTTTTGAAATATGTTACAGATAATTTAGAGGGTTTTGGCCCAGTTCTTACTTTACTATTCATTAAAACACCTCCTGTATAACTGCCGCTCCTATTATCAAGACAGCTAAACCCCACATTCTTGTGTCAAGAGCTTTTAAATGAGTTTTCTGATCATCCAATCGTTCTTCTATTCTTTTATACCTAAGATTGCATTCGGCCTCGTGTTTAGCTAATTCTGACATTACGTCTTGCGCAGTTAATTTATCTTTAGGCATTAGCACTTCCACCTTCTTCTAGCTTGCCGTAAACGACTATTAGGATTCTTCGCAGCTTTAGGAAACTTTTTCATTTGACCAGCACTTCTGGCACAATATGATTTTCTTCTTTTAGCGTCCTTACTACCTTTCTTTACCTTACCCGTCACAGCTGTTTTTAATTTACTCCCAGGGTTATCTCTCCTATACCGATCAACACCTGCCTTAGTCATCCCCGCCCCAGACTTAGTGGAGCGGAAATACTTTTTTGTTTTAGGCGGTTGTTTATCTGCTTTTCTAGGCATTAGGATAAAAATAAAGTTATTTTATTTCCTGAACCTGTAAAAGCTGAGATGTAAGCCCCGCTTTCTGCTAATATTCCATTACTTGGAATATTAAGAGTGTGTAATCCTGTAGGAAAGCTTTGTTGTAATAAAGTTGAACCACCACTACCGTTAGTTATGGTCAACGCTCCCGCAGCATTTCCAAAAATTACAATTTGCCTGATCCTTGATCTTGAAGGCCCCACAACCGCCGCGGCATCGCCTTGGTCGTGGTTAAAGGCTTTTACGTCCGATGCTGTCGCCATAAGGACCTCCTATTATTGATCACCAAAAGTTGGAGCAGTTGCAGAAACTACGTTCCCCCAAACATACCAGTTAGTTGAATCTTTAGCGACTATGTTGATTTCCATAATCCCAAAATCAATCAAGGTAAGTACTGAGTTTGAGTCCCCATCTGAGTAAACAGATACGTTATCCGCATTCGTATCTAAATGCTGAACACCACCGATAAAGAAATTAGTGTCAGAACCTGTGTCGATTATTAGATTTTCTGTTTCCTCGGCAGCACCACCATATATAAACTTAAAAGTAGCCCCTGCTGTTGGAGAAGGAAGTGTAATTGTTCTATTAGCAGCTACAGCCGGTACCGCAATAACTCTACCACTATGTGTTGCATTATCGAGGGTCTTATCCTCATCTGCTAATGCTACCGGTGCATCACCCATAGTCATAACTTCTGTAATAGTTCCAGTAGTCGCATTTTTACTAATAGTCTTGATTGTGCTTTCAGATCTAATTGGACCTGAGAATGTTGAATTAGCCATGTTATTCTCCTTGTCGTGGCAAATGTCAGTTACACCATGTAACTGTCAAGGTTTATTCTATTATACACAAAAAAAGAAGGGCGGCAAGTGCCGCCCTTAAAACCGGTGCATTTAAAATGCTTGGAGGCTAAGCTGCACCAGGTGTTCCGAATAGACATCTCCAGTCTGAAAAACCGAAGCTGTATCTTTCTCTTGCTTTAAAACGCATATTTCCAGTGTCAAAGTCACCTTCCATAGCTGTCTTAATAGCTGCTCTGTTAAAGTATTTTAAACCGTTTGGAGCATCTGTCTTGATAAAGAATGCATCTGTATCAGTTAAGAAATGGTTTACAACGGCACCTTCCGGTAACATTCCCATGTTCTTAATTGCGTTTGCATCGTTATCTGAAGTTCCCGGTCTTAAAGCACTGTTTAACACTCTTTCAGCAATAAATTGTAACTCTTTTGGAATTATCAACTTAGTACCTCTTACAGCAATTTTTAAGCCCCTCTCATCCTGTAAACCAGCGATGTCGATCAAAGCTTGCTCTAGCGAAGTCTCGTTTAAGTCTGCCGCTGTAGACAAGATATTGCTCTGATTACCACTGATTGTTGGGTGAGCGTTACTCAATAAAGCAACTCCATCGCCACCTGCGGAAGCTCCAGCAGTGAAAGCGTTGTTTAACACAGATGCAGCTTTAATTTGCTTTGTCTGTGCCATGGATCTTGCTAATGCTTTTGTGTAACGACCTGCAAGTCTGTCATAAAGATTATCCTCGATAGCTTCTTCTGTGATTGAGAAAGCTAAGGCGATAGTCTCATGTGTGTATCTTGCAGTGAAGGTTTCTTGTGCGTCATCGAAGCTAATCGCTCCACCCTCTGCTTTAGACGGTGCAGTTGAAAAGCCTGCTAACATCACTTCTTCTTCAAACGCTCTAT
>Ga0222719_10003405_pt1 | contig 14181 bp, 16 predicted proteins | sample C33_34DmetaG_FD_165039 | JGI IMG/M metagenome (GOLD analysis project Ga0222719, IMG submission 165039) | Estuarine water microbial communities from San Francisco Bay, California, United States - C33_34D | ecosystem: Environmental > Aquatic > Marine > Unclassified | place: USA: California...
TCCGGCTGAGTCTGCTCCACCGTCTGAACAAAAAGCAATATCGCCGTTCAATTTGTCGGTTCTTGCATTGAGCTGTGCTGTGGTTTGTGGTTTAAGATTTAAAATTTCTTCCAATTTGACTTTGCCTGTGGCAGGATCCAGTGTCAAAGCATTGGTGGCAGATGAATTGATTTCGTCTGGTAGGTAAGAAGCCACAATTTTTGATGAAGCATTCAAGCCTGCTACACCGTTGGCAGTGTTTCTACCGTTGATGACTGTGGACAGTTCATCCAATGCCGCTTTAAGATCCGCTCTGGCTGATGCTGGTGAATCTGTTGCGTCGTCTAGATTTGTGGTTACTATATTTCCTGGTGTTCCCCAACCCATTGTGGTTCTCCTTTGTTGTTTTTATTTATTAATTCGGTTGTCATATACATTTACTCTTGTTTCTTTGTTTTGCCCGTATAACGAGCTGTTTGACGCTGTAAAAGGCTTAAACTCCCACACTCATGGTTGTCCATGCGTTGTTGTAGAATAAAACTTTTCTTCCACTGTTGATTGTTTGTGTAGATGTGCTACCATCAAAATTATTTCCTTGTGGATCCAGTGTGAATGTGCTGGAATCTGTTTTTACTATTTCAATAACATCTCCATTCACAATATCTGTGGTTGGCAGATTACAAGTCACATTGGTTCCACCTGTTTTGAAATATGCTTTGTTGCCTTCCAATGTGATACCCGTGCTGGTGATTTGATTCCATTCGTAATCCAAATTGACTGAACTGAAAAATTGAAATTGGTAATCTCCTGAGGGCGAACCAGCACTGTCATCATCCTGTGTCATTTTCATATAGCCCACACCACCTTGTTCTGGTAATTTTAGTCCCCAATCTGTGGTGCTTTCTCTGTCTATTTTCAATGTGACAGATCCTGTTGTCAAAGGTGTTTCTATCTTTAAACCTATTTTACTGCTGACAACCACTTCGCCCATTGCGTTTATTCTAATTCTTTCTGCGTTTGGCAGTGTGGCACTGTCAAATTCGTAGGTGTTTTCAATCAAGATCCCATCTGTGTCATCAATTTTAATTTGATGTAAACCACCACCTGAACCTACGCCATTCACAGTGGCGTTGGCATGATAAATCAAAAATCCCCTGCCTGCTGGTTCAACATTCAATGTGCTGAATTCATCTGCGCCTGCAGAATCATAGGTGCCTCTAGAATAAAAACCTATTCTGCTATAATCCAAATCATTAATTGCTTGACCATTGCTCGAACTTAATCTGTTGGGAATGTAATTTCTTAACCAAACACTAGGGGCATCTAAATATACATCTTCACCAGCACTGTCTGGGTTATAACGATTGGTTGCTATTGCGTTGATAAAATTGCTTCTTGTGAATTGAATTCCTGTTGCGGTTGTGACAGAACCAGCAGAATCAGGATTTAGATTACCAATTATAAAATTTTCTGTTTCCAAATCTGCTCCTAACGGATTTGTGACATCCCCTCCACCACCACCTGAATTGACCACATACTCCAGTTTGCCTGAAGTTGAATTGAATTGTAAGATGTAACCATTGGCTTCTGCTGTGGTGTCTATGTAATCCACAATGTCATTCACAGCATCTGACATCTTTTTAAGTTCTGGTCTTGAATCTTTTATTGAATCTCCGTCTGAAGAAAATTTATCTGAATCAGGTTTGTTTGTTGGCCAAGCCATGTTATGCCTCCTCTATGCTTCCAAACTCATCGCTGACCAATCTTGGTCTGGCTTGAGCCTGAACATCTACCACGCAATCCATTCTGGTGCGTTTGCCGTAGGTGTCTGTGTTGAATATATTTAATACAGTGGGTGTTGATGATTTGTCAATGTAGATGACAGGTGATTGACTTTCACCTGCTGAATCATCCAACCCTGTGTAGTGTGGTTGAACCAACACATTGGTCAATTTGCCCACAGGTTGATTGAATGTGAGTTCTCTTGCTCCCACAGAACCCGCCAATGTGCTGGTGTCAATGTCTGACTGAGCGATTGTGTCTGTGTTAGAGTTAAAATTCACATTGATTGATGTGATTTCTGGATCATTCTGTAGAGCACTGTCTTTGTTCAGTGTGATTGTGAATTGAAAATATCTTCCATAAGTTGCTGACACAGGTGTGGTTGAAGGTGTGATTGTGGTAGTGCTGGCAATGTCAATCTGTCCTGCTGACTCCAATGTTTCTCCTGCGTAGATGGTGACATCTGCTGGCAGTGATGCTTCAATATCCACCAATGTGTTGTGCCAATCTATTTTGCCTGCGTCAAATATACCTGTGGTGAATGATACTGTGTCTGCTGGTGTGCCTGCCCATGAAGTGAATGTGCTCCAATTGGTGTAATCTGCCCAAGTTTCTGTGGGCAAACTCTTGTATGTCTTTGAGGTTCTATCGTAGTATCCTGTGCCCGGCATATTATGCTCCTAGATCCACAGCACCGCCGCCATCAATTGGTGTGCCATTTGTGCTTTGTGTTTCTGTGTCTTTCAAATAATTTATCAGTGCTTCCAATCCTGTGCCTGATATGGTATTGCCCAACAGTGTGTAACGATAGGTGCTGAAACCTGACCATGCACTGATATCACCACCTGATATAAATCTTTGATTGGTTCTTGTGTTGAGGTATCTCACTCTGTATTGTAAATTTGATTTTAATGGCACCGTGAGTGTTTCATATGATGGTGGTCTGATACCTTTTGAAGGTTGAAGTGTGGTTGCTGAATGAAGTCTTTTTTCGATTGGAAGAATGCCGCCAGCCCATTCCTTTGTTTTGTAATCATAAATTTTTGTAAAATATTGTTGAACACCTTGATATGCCACTATTTCTATGGCATCCACATCTCCATCCGGCAGTGTGGGCCATGCTCTCATCACATTCACATTGTTAAAATTTTCATCATAAAAATAAGTTTCCACACTCACAGCACCATTCAATCCGTTGGGTGTAGGAGTCAATGTGGTTTTCTGATTGTTCAATTTGTGTTGAAACAAGAATGAATCTATGCCTTTGTTTTCATACAAGGTGCTGTCTATGGTCACATCATTAGGATCAATAAATATTTCACAGATAGGTGAAAGAGGTTCTGTTTCGTTTTCAGGTGGTGTTGAATCTGGATTGGTGTAATTCAAATTGACAGGTTCTTGTGGCTTCACCCTCACTTTGTTGTAGTATTGATTGGGTAAGAACAACGGTGGTGGCAATTCAGTTTGCACAGTGGCCACATGGGGATATATGGTAGCATCGTGTTCCACACATTCCAACTTGAGATTACCAGCCGCTTCTAAAGTTATACCCATCACTCTGAATGTGACCTGATCTAAATTTAGTATCTCATCTGACACTCTGATGATGTCTCCCACTTCCACATTAAGCAATTCTTGAGTGGCAGAAAATGTGATCTGTCTTTGCTTTCTAGATTTTGCGTAGATCATTCTGGCAATATCTTGTGCTATGGCTCTGTTGGTTAGTGTTTCAAATGTGAATTCACCTGTTAAATCTTCATTGTCATCTATGGCAACATCTCCTGATGTTGAAAAGAATACCTGTTGTGAAGAAAATTCTCTCATTGGGTCAATATAATTCACAATCACTTGATTGTATTTGGTATCTTTTTGTTCTCCTGTGAGTGCCACAGTGCCTATGAGATTGTCTTCTGTGACATCGTATGCCACACTCACTGTAGAACTTGTGATGTCTGTTGGATCGCCACCATCTTCCACTCTCAATTTGTATCTGCCTTGAACAAATGGCAAAAATGATCTTGCTCCACTCAACAGCACCTTGGTGTTGTTCAATATGGTTCTTGTGGTGTCTATCACAGCATTGGTGGTCATGATTGGACCCGAGGATCCATCGTCTGTGTCAAATGTTACCACTTGATTGAATTTGTCTGCGGCTATCTTGAATGAATCCGCATTGATTTCTTCTTTTTTAAATCCACCACCATATCTTGAATTCATTAGATAGTCCAAAAGACAATTGGCAGGATTTACGGAAAATGTTTTTGTGAGATCAGCATAGTCATTCACAAGATCCAAACCACCTGCGTGAGTGGCAACATCATAAACCTTTTTGCCATTCAATTCAAATTCTATCTGAGGTAATCCTCCTCCATATGGGTTGGCATCAACTTCTTCTTGACTGGTTGCTTTCCATGTGAATTTGAATGCCACATAGGCAATGCCTGGCAGTGTTCTTGCTTTGGATGACCAAGTGGGTGCTCCATCGGCAAGACTGCTTTGTGCTTGGGTGTCTGAGCCGTTGAAACATTGAAAAGCCAATCTGCCTGAATATCTGCCGCCACCATTGTATGGTTTGCCCGCTGTGTAGTAGGTGCCATCTGGTGATGCTCCCACAAAATGTCCATCCACATACATTTTTCTAAAACCTTGTATTTCTCCTTCAGACACAGCATACACCACATACAGGTCTGAATTTTTTTCACCATCTGTTTCTGCAAATATGGGTATTGAACCCACTCTTCTGTAGCCGTAAATCACAGGTATGCCTTGGTTGGTGCCTGGCTTGGTGACTTTTACTCCTGAAGCGATATTGTCCGCATCAAAGCCTCCCAATTCAGGCAATCCAAAAGGTTTGATTAAGAAACCAAACACATCACCCACAAATGAAGTGATCTTTTTGACAATCTTTTTGAACACCTTGGTGACTGCTTTAAAAACTTTCTTAATGGGATTACCACCACCTCCTCCACCACCGCATTGTGCAACAGGACCTTGATACTCGAAAGATTCCTCTTCGATGATGTTCATGTCTTTGTCGTAGACTATTTTGCTATACACCTTCATTTGATCGTTCTATTCCTTTGATAAAATATTCTCCAATTGGATTCATACCTTTTGATTTAAAATATATTCGTGCTCTTCTCATGTAGTCTTCTTCTGGTTCAAATTTTTCGTTGAAATGTAGCACACTGCTCAACACATATTCACAATTATTTTGTTCAAACCAAGCAACCACATCATCATACAATCCATCTGCCAATCGCTTGGATCTTTTTTCTGGGTGTGTGTAGATAAAAAATATTTCGCCATACACTTTTGGATTCCAATGTTTCATTGTGAGCATGCCAGCACAGAATCCTATGATGTGATCCTGTTCTGTTGCCACACTCACATAATATCTTGGATCTATCACTGCTTCTCTAATCACATGGGCCAAATGTTTTTCATCTATTTTGTCGCTTTCTGGCACTGAGGCATCTTGTGCCTGTGTGTGAATACAATCAATCATACGATTGATATCATCTTTGTTCATCTGTCTTATTATCATGCTGATTTCCCCCAATCTATATCAGACAGTGTTTCGTGTGAATATTCCATACCAAAGTCATTAGGATGTTCTCTTTGAAAGTTTGTGAGATTGCTTCTTCTTCCTGATGTTCTTTGAAAGTTTATGAATTGACTGCTCACTTGTAAAACAATGTCTGCGTTATTAACATTGTTATTTACAGCATAGGCGGCAACTCTACCCTTAAACAAGAGAAAGCCACTGTCACCTGCTGAGTCACCTTGAAGTTGTTGTGTGATGGGATCTAAAAATGCTCTTCTTATCTCCACAGTTCTATTGATTATGTTTGATGTCGCATAAGTGGTGATGTTGCTGACATCCAATGCTGAAATCTGTATGCTGACAGAATGAATCTGTATTTCTGAAGTTTCTTGTCCTTCTGTGATGGATAGAAAATCTCCCTGTGCTAGATAAGTGTCTGAATTGAAATTAATATCATATGGAGCATCTGTCCACAGTGTGTAAGAATTGTCTGGCTTTTGAATCTTCACCAGCAACACACTCACAAATGAATTGCCTGCTAGATATGTGTTTAGAGCCGTGGGAAACTCTCTTGTCATTAGATAACCTCCTGAACATCAATCCTGCAATTCACAGTGCCGTCTGTGTTATATCTATATTCCTGTAGATCATTTGTGAAAATCATTTTGAAATACACATCATCATAATTCACTTCTGTGCCTGCGGGAACATCTGCTGTTAATGGTGGTTCAAAGTTGAGATGAACACCGCCTGCAGAATCAGGTGTGATGTCTGTGGTTGCCATATACACTTTGTCATGATTGTTAAACTGTATCACATCACCCATGTTGATGATGGTGCCATCAGTCCAAGCAGTCATGGCAATTTCTACATCTGTTGCGCCTTTGGAATAATCCACAGCATCTTGAGCACCTGTTGTGATTGTGCCTGTGGTTGCTCCTGCTGTTCTTGATGAAATGTTGGGCAGTATAATTTTGAAATCGTTGAGTGGTCCTCTTGCCAATGCCACAAAACCCTGTATCTGTCTAAATTCTTGATGTGTTAATGAAACAAATTCCAATGTGGCTTTCCAAGTTGTGGTTGCCGCACTGGCTCTGATCACTCTGCCTGAATTGGTTTTTGTGATGGCAGTTGTGGTCTCTTGTCTAAAATTGATTGCTTTGAATCCAATCTGATTTACATTGGATAAGATTGATGATGTGCCGTTAAAAAATCCTATGCTTGCCATTAGTTAGTAACCCCCACTTTTCCTCTTTGGTTTAATGCTGAATTAATTATGCCCACAATGGTTGATCTTCTATCAACTAACAGTTCATCAAACCCTGCGGCATCCACTGTGTTGATGTTGAAGTTCACATTGACATCTCCACCCATTGGTGAACCTGTGGATGAATCTGCTTGTGGCATCATGTTGTTGGGCACTATGGTGCCTGATTTGTTTGGAACAAAAAGTTCTGGTCCTTCTTCTCCCACAATGTATGGTGAACCACTTTCTACTGGACCACCATCTGCTCTAAATCCTGGAATAGGTATACCACCTGTAAAGAACATCAGTATGGCTCTCAATCCAATTTCTTTTTGTAATTCTCTGTTTAATTTTTTCTGAGCATCCACCTGTTTCATTGTGCCATTTACCATGTCAATGCCAAATATTTTTGCGAATTTTTCCAAGATAGGTTGAACAACCAACAATCTGATTAAACCACCTACTAATTCTCGCATGATGGCATTTCCTATGTCACCCAATGCTTCTTGTAGAGTTTTAGCACCAAACACCACATCAGTCAACGCCGACTCTGCTGTTGTGGCAAAGGCTTGCGTAGCACTTAACAATGTGTCTGAAATGATAACAGCATCTGAATACTTTTGTAGCATTTGTTCTAAATTGTCTGTGTAGGTGTCCAATGCTTTGTTGACAGTTTTCAGTGCTTGATCGGTTTTAGGAAAAGTCCTATTCATTATTGCGGTTTCTCTGTTTGCCGCCGCCTGTTCTATTGCTTGTTCTTTTAAAAGTTCGTTGACTGTTTTGCCCACTCCTTCTTCAAAATCACCCATGGCATTGTTGAAGTTTGCCTGTTTCTCAGCGGCCTCTGCCACTGTGTCACCAAGATCTTCCGCTGACATTTGCATATCACCCAATGCTTTGATAACTGGTTTTGATTCTCTGAACATGGCCTGAAAGCCTGCTCCAGTTGAATCAAAATCTGAATTCAATTGGCTGAAATCGTCATGTATGTGATCAGTTTCTTTTTGGACTTCTTTGAAGAACCCAATCAGTTTCTCTCCACCAATCACAATGGCACCCAGTGCTTCTGCTAATCCTATGAACAGTTTAACAACGCCTTGCAATATTACCCCACCCAGTCTACCCAATGCCGCAATGGTTTCTTCGTTGTTTTCAATGAATGATGTAAGTTCTGCTGTGGTATCTTTTAATACTGGTGATAATCCTTGTCCAAACTCATTGGCTGAATTTTTTAGTGCAATTGATAAGTTGGAAAATTGTGTGGATAAGTTATCAACCACATTGGCAGTGGCACCACCAAAGTCTGCTCTTAAACCTTTGGATAAAGCATTTAGGATTTTCTTTGAACCTTCTGCTGTTTTACCAACTTCTGATATTTGTAATCTTGCTAATCCTAATTGTTCTTCCAATATACGGAAAACAGGAACACCTCTATCTGCCAGTCTGTTTAATTCTTCAAGACCCAATCCACCTGAAGTAGTCCTAGCAAATAGATCAGTGATTGCTTGTAATGAACCCAATTGGTCAGTTGTAACCGCCGCTGTGTCCGTAAACAATGTTAATAAATCTTGTGTGGGTTCTATACCCGAGGCTTTCAGTTTGATGAAAGTTGTGGTAAGGTCTTCAACACCAAATTGTGTTTGAGTGGCAAATTTGCTGACAAAATCAAATGCTTCACCACCTGCCTGTGCTGATCCAGTAACAGATGCCAAAGCATCATTTAAATCTTCAAATCTTGCTGTGGTTGATACAATGCTTTTGACCAATCGTGCGGCACCAATAGCGGCTAGAGCCACACCAGCACCTTTCAGAACAGATGTAAGTTTTAGTCCACTGGTTTGTAGACCCTTCATCTGCTTGTTGACATTGCCTAGTGCTCTACTAGTCTTATCAACGACGACGAGTTCTATTTTTATGTTTTCCGCCACTACCGTCCATCACCTTTCTTTGTTCGTCACGCTCGATTTTAAAATAAGCACTCCACAATTGGAGCTCGAGGACACTGAATTGCGTGACCTCTTCTACACTCTTGCCCAATGTTTTTGCCACTGTCATTAGGTGTAGAAGTTCACTGTCCTCTTTTAGTTTTTTGCTGTTTCCTCCACCGTTTGGTATTCAGAAATAGCAGAATTTAACTTGGAAGCCACTCTGATTAGAACTTTAGGATCAACCTCGTTCATCATTGTGACTTTGTCAAATTTTGTAAACAAAGGTTTGCCATCTGGATCTAATGATTTAGCAATCACAGATTCAACCAATGCTTCAACTGTTTTATTCGCTTGTTGTAGTTCAAGTATTTTTGATTCTACAGCAAATGAATGAGCAGTTTTAAAGTAGATGTCTGTTTCCCATTCGGGCACAGAAATCTTTTGTAATTCGCCGTTCAATTTAGATTTGAAGTGCGATTGTGCTTTTGATATTACATTACTCATGTATTTTTCTCCTGTTTTTTAGACCAGTCAGTGTAGGTTTAAGTATACCTCGTGGTGCTTGTTTGCTTCGCCCTCGTTCTAATTGTCCTATATAAGGAACGCGATTGACGACATGTGTATTTGTGCCTCGTCGCTCAACACGCCACCCTCTTCTGGCTCTTCCTCTTTTGATTGGGGTAATTTTCTTTGCCTCAACCAAAATAGTGTTTGCCAATTTGGTGCCTACCTGCGATATTTCTTTAGATACCGCAGATAGGACTTTGTTTAGACCTGTTACTCTAGTCTTGAACATTATACACTTGAAGTGGTTAATGCACCTGTGCCTTGGAAGTTCACAGTTGCCGTTACCAAATCGTCAAATGATGCTGTTCTTGATACAGAAGTCACAATCACATTGCCTGTGAATTTTTGTCCTGTGCTTTCGCTAGGGAAAAATTCTACGCCTAATGTGTCGTCATTCGCAGGATCAAAGGCATGGTAAGCATTTGATGTATGATCTGAATCATAAATCACTTCCATACTTCCTGAGAATTGGTGTAACCCTGATTTGTATGTTCTCGCCGCGTCGCCCATAGCAGTGTCTTCAATCACATCTTTTGTGTGTTCCACTGTCCAAGAACGAACCTCAGCGACATTTTTTCCGCCTGTTGAGTCGTTGGTATCAACCACTTTCACAGTGCCGTTTTCGCCAGTAAATGTTGCCATTTTCTAGTCCTCCTTGTCGTTGTTGTTAAGATCTTCGGGAAGTAAAACATCTTCACCTTCATCTGATGTGATTTCTACAACCTCATTCAGTTTGGGTGTTGTGACTGTTTTCTTCTTGCGTGATCTTGGTGTTGTCACTTGGGCATTCACGGTCATTTTATATTCCATGCTATCCGGTGACTTTTTTTTCTGACCTAGTGGTTGATCTTCTATGATCTTCCAACCTTGATCAAGAAATCTTAAAACTCTATCTTGTTCTACCTGTTGTATTTCATTGTTGTTGTCCAACATTTTTACTGTTTGCATTATGTGGCTCCTTTAGTGAAAGAATATCTCACTTCTGCTGTGATTAAAAATTCTCCCAGTGGTGGTGTTCTTTCAATTATTTCAATGTTAGTGATGTGTGTCGTCGATGCCCTCAATGCTGATAATTCTCTGGTTCTGTCTGAGTTCAATGTTTCTTCAATTCGCTCAATCAATTCATTGCGTTTTTGATCCACTGTGATTATCTGTCCTTGTCTGCCATCTGCTCTCACATAACCTCTGATGGTGATCTGTATCGTGCCTCTTCTAGAACCACCCATGGCGTGATCTTCTCTGGATTCATTGCCTGTGGTGATCAACACAGCAGGAAACTGTGTGATGGCTAATTTTAGCACATCAAAAGGTTCTCTTGTGACAAATGCTGGTCTGGGTGAGTTCATGTCTTGCAAGACATCAACTATGTTTTGTGCCGCGTATTCTCTATTGGACATCTACTACCTCTTTAGGCGTAGATAATGAGTTGCTTCTTTTTCAGAGTCATCCACTGTGCCTGAAGAATCTAAATCATACTCTACACCGTCTCTTAACACCAAGTCAAATTCTCTTGCGTATTCTTCTCTATAGAACATCATCTTTCTTTCGAATATGTCTTGGTCTGGTTCAAATTTTGCTAGTTTGGGATATATGTGATACCCTAGACATTGATACACTGCCGCTCTTGTGAGTTGGCTGGCTGTGTAAAGATCATCGTCTGGTTCGTTGTTGCCACCAGCAATATATTTGAGATCATACATGCCTATCATTTGAGTGGGCCACCATTTGATTCTTAGATCTCTAAACACATCGTTCTGTGCTTGAGTGATCTCTTGATCAAAATCAGGTATGCCGTAATTTAGGATGTCTGGTTCGTATGTTTGAATGTCTGAAATGGTTAATAGTTCAATTGCCATTTGGGTTCTTCCCCTTCTAGTGTGTTAATATTATCAGCAAGTTCTACTTGCCTTGATATGATTATTTATATCATTACTCAAAAAGAAAGGGCGATAGTTGCCTACCGCCCCTTCAATATATGCCAATCAACATTACATTGATGTGACAATTATTTATTATTATAGTGCCGCTTTACCTAAGATACCTACGCCGTATTCGTCGAAGATTTCCGCAGTGTTGTAAGCCATACTTCCAATAATTTCATCAGCTCTTAAAGAAGCATCTCTTTGAGATTCAACTCTGATGTTTCTTTTAACCATGTAACCGATAGCATCTTCTGAGAATGCTAAACCGACATAGTTGCCAGTGCCTGATGTAGAATCATTGATGTCTTTTCCAACATTGTTTGATTCTAGGATTGTGATACCAGCCAATTGACCAATCACAGCAGAACCCAACACATTGTTACCAATGTTTGATGGATTTACCATGTTAGTGTTGCCTGCACCCGCTAATTGCTTTTTAAGATCAAAAGCCATGTATGGGTGAACTACACAGTAGAAAGGTCCTCTAGCGTTGTTGGCTCTTAATGTAGCCGCCGCTTTGAAGATTGTTTCAGCCGAAATAGCATCGCCTGCCGCACCAACTCTGTTTGAGAATGATGGGAATAACGCCGCGATCTCGCCGTCTACTTTGTTTACCATAGCATCACCAATCTGTCTTCCAATTGCCGCCGCTACATCTTCTGAAGCAGTTTCTTTCGCAAGATCAGTTAGTGTTACTCTAACACCTCTTTCAGCCGCTGTCATCGTTACTGATGATGTGTTGAAAGCAGTGTTTGTTGTTAAATCTGTTCCGTCTGTTAAATCAGATGCAGATACAGTTGGGTAGATTGGAACCTGTGCTGTTAAGCCTGGAGTTCCAGTCATGTCGTAATTTCTTACAAGCGGTCTGATAACTGCTTGTTCAGAAAAAGTGTATAAAGCACTTTGAACGACATTTGAGTATAGTTCGCTTACTATCGAACTTGTTACTTCGTTGGCCATTTTATTTCTCCTTTTTTATAAAATGTTAAACACGAACTCCTTTGAGTGCCATGATTTTTCTATATTGTTCACGGTGCTCTGGGTTATTCATGTTCAGTTTGGTTATGTCATTGTCTATCACAGCCTGTTGCTTGCCTGCTCCTTGTCCTGTGCCTGAGCCTGATGCTCCTGCTGAAACAAAGTGCGGGTTTGCTTGAAGAAACTCTGATACCAAGTCTTTCACTTGTATAGGCTCGCCCTGATCGTTGTATCTTACTTGCCCTGTTTTTGCGTCAATCACATCAACTGTGCCTGTTTCATTCAGTTTCAATTGTCCTCTCAGCAACTGTGAAACCTGTGTAGGGTTTATTGCTTTAAGGTTTGAAGCCTCACTTAACAATGTGCCATCAACCTTGATAGAAGTCAATTCTGACTGGTATTGTTGGATCTTGTCGTTGAATTTGTCTGCTTGTTCTTTCAACAATTTTTCAAATTCGCCTCTTTTTTCCAACTCTGCCTGTCTTGCCTTTTCTTCTTTCTCAATCAACTGTTGATAATGATCAACATCTATGCTTCCATACTTTTTATCGTATTTGGCTTTTTCCTTTGCTACTCTTTCAGCAACGATTTTATTCACTGCTTCTTGAGAGAAATTTTCAGTGGTTTCTTCTACCGCTGTTTGTGCCTGCTTTTCATTGACAGGAGCAGTGTCCTGTGATTTTACCGCTTGTGTTTCTGCGTCCATTATGTCCTCCTTTGTATAATGAGTTAGAGTGCCCTCCCTGTATATTCTACAGTAGAAACTTATTTATTATCTCTTCTTTTTTTTGCCTCTAGTCGCTGTTCTTTTTGAACCACGCCCTTTGGACATCTTTTTGCCTCTAGTAGCCATGATGCGTCCTCCTATTTTTAGTTTAAATTTTCTTCTGCGTGGTTTTTGACCCACCAACGAAGAAATTGCTGATGCCGAGACAATGCTCATCTGCCTTGCCCTCGATATTTTTTAAAATTGCGTTTTTGTGACTTGTTCATTCTTTTTGTGTGCCTTCTTAATTTTTTAGGCTTGGGTCTTAATTCAAAATTTTTAAACTTGATCTTCGCCATTGTCGTCTTCTGGACTGTCGTCTGATCTGTTGAACAACTGTGCTAACTCTGGATGTAATGATTTGATTTCTTCGTCTGTGTAACCAGCCTCTACCATTTCTCTTAAATGTGTCACAAGATCATCTGGATTGGTCACAGGTGCGTGTTGCACTGTGTCTTTGGCAGGTTTATTTTCCATCTTCCATTCTTCATACCATTGTTTTACTTCATCGTATGATCTTTCTGTAATGGTTTCCAACACCATCTTGTCAATTTTATCCACAATCATCGGATCTGTGGGTTGTGTTTCTTTGGCCATCTTTAAGATTGAGATATCGTTCGCTTTGTCCTGAATTGAAAATGATCTTGGATATTGAATTTCACCATTAAATGTGGTGCCTTCGTATTGTGTCCAAATGTCCCATATCTGTTCTTCTGCGTGTTCTAGATTCATAGCAAAGTCTGCCAATTTGGCATTCAACATTTGGAATTCTGTTTGTAATCCTATGCCTGACAATCTTCTTGATTCCACAGAACGAATACCACCCAAGCAAGCCATTCTGTCAATGGCATCCACTTTTCTTTGGATTGATTGTAGCACTGATTCTATTGATGAACCATTTGGTTGTAAGAGATAAGGTTTTAAACCTGGATCTAAATTTTGTGGCAGTTGCACAATTGAACCTGCTCCTGCAGATGCTTCTGTGTCTGCTGTCTTAACCAATGTTGGGTGATTGGTTAATCTTATGATCTGTTCTATTTCTGAATATTCTTCATATATCATTCGCTGTTGATCAGCAATATCTCCAATGGCTGAAATGCCCACGCCTCTGATGTTGGATCTTTTGGCATACACACAAACAGCAGGTATTCTGCCCAATGTGTTTGGCACAGTTTCCACATACTCGCCTCTTTTTTCCGCGCCATACAGTTTATACACATTGATTTCTTCTGGTGTGTATTCTCTCACAAATTGTTCGTCTTCAATGATTTCTTCTTTCACTTTCAAATATGTTAGAGCATACAGACCGTTGGCTTGTCTTTCATATTTCCAATCCAACACATTGTCTGGTGTGAACATTGACACATAAGGTCTGATGCCTTGTTGTAATTGTTCTGCTCTGGTATTCACCTGTGTGCTGGGTTTATCCACAATGACCCAAGCATTGCCGTAGGTCATGCACATCG
>Ga0222719_10003406_pt1 | contig 14179 bp, 25 predicted proteins | sample C33_34DmetaG_FD_165039 | JGI IMG/M metagenome (GOLD analysis project Ga0222719, IMG submission 165039) | Estuarine water microbial communities from San Francisco Bay, California, United States - C33_34D | ecosystem: Environmental > Aquatic > Marine > Unclassified | place: USA: California...
TAACTAGTCTTACTACCGTTGCAAAGTTTACATTACTTGCCGATACTAAATTACCTTCTGAGCCTTTAAGTTTTACTGTTGCCATATTATTATCCTATAAATTAACTTACATGGTTATTTATAATAGTTCTAATGCTAAGATACAAAAAAAGGGAGTATTAAACTCCCTTCTTTTAGAATAACAAACTACTTTTTAGTAGTTGTTTTCTTTGGTCTGCCTCTTTTAGCCGGTGCCTTTTTAGGTTCAGCTTTCTTTGCGACAGGTTTTTTTCTTGGCTTACGCTTTGGTGTTTTACCATCTACATAAGCTTCATTGACTTTAGGTGTTGATTTATCATCAGCAACATAGTGACCCTTTGCATTTCTAGCTCTTACACCAGTAGCTTCAGGTTCAGTATTATCAAAAAGTCTTTTCAACCAATTAAACATATTTCCTCCATACTTTAGTCTTTATATTTATAGTTCATCAACTCTTCCCAACGGAAAAAGTCTTTTCTCTCATGACACCAAAACCAACCTTTATTAGTTTTTATATCTCCTCGAGTCTCTTCATTAACCTTTCGGCTCTGTTTGTTACTTGCTTGTACCATCTTGAATCTCTGCCTTCTATAGCAGCTCCTTTCCAATCACCACACTGCAGCGCTGCATTGTGTTTATTAAATTTACTTAAGCGCGTAAGTCCCATATTAAACATCATGTTTGCGACAACTTGTTTTACCTCTTCTGGGTAACCGTCCCAACCATCATGTAATTTTTTACAATCTTCTATTACTACTTGTACATCTTGTTCGAAGCATTCGCTAACTCTATCCTCTGAGACTGGAGTACCCACCGGTAACCCATGTTCTCCGTCCCGTTCAAGAACGAGGTGACCAATTCCAAATGTTGGATAACCAAGATGGTCATTATAAATTTCATATACCACTCCTTCATCTATTTTTAGTGTTTCTTTTAATTGTTCAATATTCATATCTTTATCCTTTTTAAAAAACATATTAAGCTCCTGTTGTAAATGTATACACTCTATTTTTAAAATTATCTCTTAGAGTCCAATTACTATTTTCTGAATCTAACCAATCTATATCATAACATGAAAATAGATTAGAATAGTTTCCATCTATTGGTCTATCATATAAAAATGTTTCGCCATTTAACCAGTAAGCATAATTATCAAAACTATTTATATTTGTAATTGGAATGTGTTCTCCATTTATTAATTTACCACGGTTTTTTCTATTTGTCATTATATCTGACAAACATAATAAATGTTCTTTCGAATATACGTTAAATACTATTTTTCCATTAGTATTTAATACTGCTCTCATTTCTTCTAAACATTCTTTTGTATATTCATATGTGCTATGTGTAAAAACATTCCAAGCAAATATAATATCGTATTTTTCAAATACAGTATCTTGTAGTTTTATTTTTTTATTACCATTAAAGTTATATGAATGATGATACTTATTCATATGAATAAAAGTATGTTCAGGATATCTTTCAGACATTGAAGTTACAAAATCTTGTTGTACTTCTACTCCAGTATATGAAAAATCTACATCATCAGGAATCGACCTTAATAAGTTGCCATTATTAAATCCATAGTCTAGTACATGTTTTCCTGATAAATTTTCTTTTAAACAATATTCATATAAGTAATCTCTCCAGCTTACTTCGTGTCCTCTATCTATTAACATATATTTGTTTCCTAAATTGTCTATTTAATTTTTTATATTTTTCATAAGATATATCTTTATCGGTATTATATATATCCGGATTCTTTATATTAAATACTAATTTTATAAAATCTTCTATTAATATTGGATAATGAATATTTGCTTTACTATGTCTAAATTTACATTTTTCATTTAAACCCAATAAATTAAATTCCCAAAAATACTTATTTATTTTCCTTGGTTCATCTCTATATATTCTAGGTGAATTCAATTCTTTTGTTTTATATTTAAATATATTTTTTAAATCTACATCACCTTTATTCATTTCTGGTATATAACTAAAAACCTTTGTATCTTTAAAAACTTGTTCATCAATTTTCATATTTGTTCTAGTTTTTACATATTTTTGAAAATCGATTATTTTTTCTCCAAGCTCTTCAGATGGTTCACCAATAAAAATAATGTCAATATCCCATGTATAATTATATGGAAAATTGCTCCAAAGATATGTTTCCCATTTATCAAAAATTGTTAGAAAATTATAATCTTTTAAGCATTCTATAAATGTATCAATTTTTGGTGGCATTATGTGGTATCATCTTCATATGAATAAACTTGTAATCCCCAGCTGCCAGCGCTTCTTGTGTAAAGTGTTACTATACTATTATTATCTTGATTTGCTCTTAATTGTACAGCAATTGTTCCGGCTGAACCTGAGCGCACAGAAGCAGCTGTACCATTCGTGTCTCCAATGCCTTCAGTATGGACATATAGCATAGCACTCTTATCAATATTATTATCAGTTCCAATATTACCCCAAGGAGAGTTAAATGTTACATTATTGCCAGCATTTGAATTTAAACTATCTACTGTTGTAGCTCCTGTGACTGAAGTTCCATCAGCAGATATATCACCAGTATCTATTTGACCTGATGTATCAAATGCTTGTCTTATTTCTGCTTCACCGCCCACACCAGCACCGGTGTCTCGATATAAATCCATTGTGTTAAATACAAACCGTGCTTCTAAATTACTTAATGTACCAGTATAAGTTACAGATTCTTGGTCTGTAGTAATAGGTGAAGTACCAGGCCCACCGCCAAGTGTATTAATAAAGTAAAAATCAATTCGTTTATTTGCAACTAAATTTCTGATATTTACGGTTGTGGCAGCTGTTACATCGCCTGAATTTAAGCTATCAGTATCCATATTAAAAATTGAAGCTACATTACTTGTAGGAGTACTTGGACTCCCCCAGCTAAATTGACTATATCCGTAAAATTCAGCCATACCATGAGGAGCATTTTCATCTGGTGTACCAGGATAATCTGCGGTAATTAATGAATCTCCATTATAAAAACTAAAATCAGTTACACTATCTACTGATAATCCTCTTAATGATATATTTTGCCAATATCCTCCAGCTGGTAATCCTGAGCCTTTTTTCTCTTCTGCAATATCGGACATTGATATTGTTCCTGAACTTGGTAATGCCATTATTTAATTATTCCTGATATTAAATCTTCAAAGGCTTCTACTTTTTCTGTCCTATTTGGCCAGTAAATATAATCCTTTTCTGGATTTGCTTTTAAATTTGATAGTAAAGGTAAGATTGCATTATATAAACTATTTAGTTTTTCTTCATTTTGTTCTGCGCTTGCAGCAACTGTTGAAGCTTCTGTTGATAGTTTTTGTACAGCTTCAAGTTCATTTTCATCAACAGCTGTAAATCCAAAATCGAATTTATCGATATCTATGCTCATATTTCTTCCTCGTTATTATATTTATACTTCCTTGGTATAACTTTTGACTTATCTTTATGAATTTGTGTAATAGAATGAGATGGCTGAGCTTTACGTGCTTTTACCTCTGGCTTCTTTTTACCAAATATCTTTTCCCAATTGTCAGCATACAGTTCTTCATTAGAGTTTCTTCTTTTAGAACCCTTTCCTCCATGCCATTGTTTATTATCCATAATAAAAATATAATGCTCCAATTATCAATACAATCGCCAAAACAGTACTTATAATTCTTTTTCTAAATAAGCTTTTTTGTTTCTTTCTCCATGCATCTAAATTAAGGACTTCCTTAATTCGCTGTAAATTATTCGAAGACAACTCCACCTCTCCTCACTAATTCATTTTTAATTTTTTGTTTATCCTTTGGTTTAGTATTTGACGCATTATATTTTTCAATTAAATCCGTTTTACTAAATCCTTTGATATAAGGATGAACTGTTGTAGCTTTTTTAGTAGCTCTATCTATTGTCGTATGCGACTTTCCTAATTTTATTGGCATAATATACTCCTATTTTATTCTTTTAACGCTTCCCTTTAAGTTAGCAAGATACGCAAACATATCTACTTCCGGAAACTCTCTTTTCAAATCAAGTAATGCTTGAAGATTTTCTTTGTGGTCATCGAATAATCTTATTCTTGCATACTCACCTGTTTTTAAATACTTTCTAAATATAACTTTTTTATTTTCAGCACTTGAACCACTCATATTACCTGCTCTTTCTACATAAACATCTTTCATTGGTAATCCATGAGATTCTAAAGTCTTTATAAAAAGCTTTTTATCATCCATGTTAGCTCTTGCTGTCACGATAATAACTTTTGAACCTTTAGCTGTAGCATTTTTAATAATTGCTTTTGCTTTGTTAATCATACGACCTATAGGAGTAGCAGTTTGATAAAAAATCTTTGCTGATTTAAACTCACCATAATCATATTCTTCATTATTTCTTAGTTTATATGTATTAAACTCTTGAGGAGTTAAAGCTTTTGTTTTTCCAGTATTTGTATTAACAACAATTACACGAGCTTTCGAAACAAATAAAGTATCATCTATATCAAATATAGTTAACCCTTTCCCTGCTCCTTCTGTTAAAAACTCTGTAAAATCTTTCATAGATATATTATACCACACTTTTAATTAAATGTAAATATCTATTTATAAGTTTTATTTGCCTATTAGCTTTAATGCTTCTAATATATCCTGGTGTTTTGTTACTTCTAAAAGTTCTTTCTCTATAGTTTCTATCATATCGCTATGTTCTGCAACACCGACATGACTACCTAATAATACTTCAGCATTCATTAGATGTCTGTCAACATTAGCTTTTGCTGATGTTTTAATAGTTTCTAAGAGTCTTCCTCTATAATTTTCCATTTCTATCTCCCAAATAGTTTTCTACGTTTATATTCAGCTATTGTTTCCAAAAGCTTTTTTGTCCATCTATCTCTGTCTTCTATAAAGACTTGTGGTCCTTCATCTCCAGCAATACAAACAACTAATTGTTTTATAGGTACACCAGTTCTTTCTTCCCACATAATAGCATAAGCTGAACATTGCATAAAGTATGAACTAATCCATTCTTTCTTTTTTAGCTTACGCGATGTTTTCCAATCTATAATTGAATCAACACCTTTCCATTGACCAACTAAATCTACTCTTCCAGCTAAACCTAAGTGTTTAGAAAAAAGAGGAGCTTCTTGTTGATAAACCTTTGTAACACATTCATCTAAAACAGGTTGTATGTCTTTAAATGTTTGTACGTTATGTGGCATTTCTCCTTTAAGATATTCAGGGTCATTTGCTACATACTTTTCTATAATGTTATGGACTGTTGTTCCACGACTACTTGCGATGCGCGATACTCTATTTGCTTCCTCTTCGCCTACGCGCGCACGCCACGCTTGTATTGCTTCTTCTGAGAGTATTGATAATACTGTCGTAACTGATGCGTATTTATTTCCTTCTGGGTCAGTATAAAATCTTCCTTTATCTCCCGTGACAGCTTCTAGGTCATTATAACCTAAATCAACTGCTTCATGTTTAAACTTCATTTTGATTTAATATTGCTCCTATCTTTTGGTGGCATACCAGACTTAATTCTATCTTGTACTTCTTTCCAACCACTACCAGCTCTTGTAAGTACTGATTTACCCCCATCGTGGTCTATATTTAAAGTGGTGTAATGTGATATCACATCAGGGTTTTGTTCTAGAAATTTTACTTTATTATCATACGAAAAGAATTTTTCAAACACTTCTCCAGTTTTTTTATTTTTAAATTCATATGTTGGCATTATACTAACTCCTCTAATCGTTTCATTGTTGATGGTATATCATAACACAAATAATCATTAACGTACCATATTAAAAATTGTCTACTTAATTTTTTATTAAACCAATTCATATTATCTATACATTCATTTAATTGAGTTAAGATTCTTAAATCTTTTGTTATCCAATGATAATCAGGATAACCATAAGAAATTATTGGTACATCATGCATCATACATTCAATACCTGATGTACTATTTTCTATTATTGCTACCTTTGTTTTAGGTAATATAGCATGTATTGATTCGAATTTAGAGAACACTTGATGACCAGCCTTTTGCCATTTTTCTATTTGGTCATTTAAATTAGGTACGACATGAGATGCTTTTCTAATTCTTGGATGTAATTTAATAACTAAATTATCTCTATCATTTAACTTTTCAACTACTTGACATAGCTTATCCCAATGATTACCAAATCCAAATCCTTTTACTGTTTCATCTTCTGGCATTTGACCTAGGATTAATATGTGGTCTTTTTTAATATTAAAAGGTTCAGTCCATTTAAAGAGACCAGCATTATCCCATTTATTTGCTCTTCTCTCTATCATATCTTGTACATCATTCCATTCGCTATCTTGCACTTTTCTAAATTCATATTCAACTGGTTCTTCAAATGTAATACGAGAACTATTAGCATATCCTAAATCACATATTTGAAAGTGTTGACTTGTTGGAGCTGTAGGTTTAAATATAATAGAATTTTCTGGCATATCAGGTTCAGTATCTCGAGAGGTATGATTATAGATATGTAAGTCAGGATTATCTTCTACTTTTTCATGACCTAACATATCCATCGCATGCTCTATACAATTAGCCGCATAAGCAAATTGACCTTTAAAGGTATACCTATGTTCGTATAATTTATATCGCATTAAACCAACTTGGTATAGGCCTTTTAGTCCATACCATACTGAATTTTTCTTGTTTAGTATGATAGAAAGCTCTGTAAGATTTAACTGCATCTTCAAACATACATTCAGGATTAGAACCCATTGCAAGCTTGAATGGAGTCATATGTTTTACTGGTATATTTGTAGGTACTTGTTTTAACTCTTTTCTTAGTTTAGTATCTGTTGAATGCACTTTACCATACCTATATGTATATTCGTCACATAGCGCAATAAAATGTTCATAGTGCCATTGATAATTAGCTTTTGATTCTCTTGTCCATACTGTTGATGGATGATTGAAATGACATGCTTTGTATAGTATATCTTCACGGTCATCATGAAGCTTCCAGTATTGAAGCATTGCGCCAGACTTAGATGGTCTACGTTCCATAGTACCATCAAGCATACGATGAACTGTTGATAGCATTTGTGCTGATTCAACAATCATTTTAACTACATGTTTATCGCATTGCTCTTGAGCTGCAAGTACTGGGTCATTGTTGAGTATAAAAATGTTCATAATATATATTATACCACAAAACGTGGCAAATGTAAAGGATTATTTTAATAATAGTCCAGGGAAAGTATCATTAACTAATTTTTTAGTTATACCTTTTACTTTCATTTTTTTATCTTTAGCAGCTATAAGTAATTCTGCTTCTTCTTCATTAAGTGATTCAAGTAAGTTTAAAAACAATCCTTCTCTCTTAAGAGGTTTCATATTATTTGCTATAGGACCTTTAAAGAAATACTTAAATTGATTATATGCTTTATTTAGTATAGTATATTCATATCCTTTAGGTGCATCATCTTTTTTATAAGACGGAGCTCCTGTTGGTAATAAAGATATTACACTATCATCATAGTTTATTCTAAGTATGTCAGTAAGACCTGGTGATTTATTAAGCTGTAAGAACTTTATTCGTTCATCACGCTTTACGATTTTGCCTGCTTCTGCTAGGACTTCCGATATTAATTTTCTAGCCATTGTAAAATTCCTCCACGACCTCAATCAAATGATTGCATCTTTTTTTAATTAAATAGTTCAACACTCTCATGTTAGGCGTTTTTGTTTGCCCGTTAAAAGTATTTATAATGTTTTCTTGTATGTCTTCTGGTATATCAGTTAAATCGATAAGCTTTTTATTACGTTGATAGTTGCGATATGTCTCATCATCCATGTGTTCTCTTAGACTATCAGCATTTTCTAACCAATTATCTATCTTTGTTTGTCTTAAAGGAGTTTGGCTTTTTTCAGATATAAATGTATCATCAGCTGAAAGAACGTTTGGTATACCATCGCCACTATCTCCTCTCATTACATGATTAAACAAATAAGTTCTTGGATTTTTATCAGTGACAAATTTCTTTTGTATAGGACTATATTGTTTTACATTGTTAAACTTTTGTAATTGTATAAAGTCTTTATCGGATGATATAATCATTACTGGTTCAGCTTGACCAAACTCTTGTGTTTGCATTGTAAGTGTACCAATAATATCATCAGCTTCTACGCCTTCTAGGTGTACAACTTTATATGGCATATATTCATTTATTTCATCACGAACTGTATGTAATATCCTAAAGATTTCAGTCCAATCTTGACTTGAACTATCTCTGTTCTTTTTACGTGCAGCTTTGTATTCTGGAAAAAAGTCTTTTCTCCAAGTGTTCATACCATCAGCACATATAACAAGTTGGCCATATTCTTCTCTATATCTTTTGTTATACATTCTAATACTGTTAAGTATCATATGTCTTATCATGCTTTCATCATTTAGTTTTTGCACAATTATATTGCTTAATGCAATCTGTGAATAATCAATTAGTATCATCAGGGTCCTCTTCTGGTGGGTCTAAGTCAAAGTCAGGAGTAAAGAGAATTTCTTGGTCACTACCTTCTGGTGTGAATACAAACTCAGCTAAATCATGATTTGCTTCTTCATTTAAAAGAATCATTTCTTTTACTTTGATATAAGCATTATCGAGTGTTTGGTGTAATCCATGTGGAATGCCATAGTATCTATTAAACATTGCATTTAACATATTAACTATAACAAACATATCTCTTGATTCTTGTACCGTTTCATCTCTAAAATTTAAGTCCATTAATCCTTCGCTTACTTGTCCTGAATTAATAAACTCTTCCATTACTTCTAATAGAAAATGAGATGATTCAACACATTCGTTACTTAAATCGTCTAAAATTTCTGAATCTTCTTTTACTTGTATATCTTCTTTCGTTGGAAATGGGATAATATTGTCTTTATATTTTTTCGTCATATACTATATTATACCATACTTTTAAGCAAATGTAAAGGTTTATTTTAAGTTTTTTACTGCATTCCCACCAATTCTACAATTGATTATTCCATTATAATAGTCTTCAGTCATCAACACTTCTCTGTCAAACTGTTCCTTAGTTTCCATATAAGCGCATTCACCTTTTGATTTACATAAATGTAGTATTTCTCTATAGAAAAAGTCTTCACCCATACTTGCAACATCATCTTGTAGATGTTTATTAGAACCATAATAGGTACGCCAATCTGATTCGACTTTAAGTCTTTGACGTCTTTTTCTTTTTTTAGTAATAGGTAACGTTTTAGGCTTCCAAAAGAATTTTTTGCCTATATACTTTTTATTTGTTGCTCGATTAGTAATACAATAGACAAAGCCATACCAATCTTTACCGTATCTTTCGAAAGTAAAAGGTTCATCCGGATTAAATGCAACGCCTTGATATATCCATTTATTCATTAAAGTCTAACTCTTCTGCATCATCATCAGTTGGTTCACCACAATGAGGACAAAAATTAATTTTTATTTCGTCATCTGGTTTTATGATTATGCGTGAAAAACAATATTCGCACTCTAAAATCATAACTCTAAATCAACTAATTCTTTTAGTTCTGTATATCCACCAATCTTTTGACCATCAACTATAATCTGTGGGAATGTTCTTGCACCTGGAAATGTTTCTAGCATTTCATTTCTATCAAAATCTGTTCCAAGCTGTTTATATTCGTAATCTATACCTTTTTGCTCACACATATTTTTTGCCATATCGCAATAAGGACATTGTGTTTTTCCATATATTATAATCATTTAAATATTACTCCTATTATTTTAAAGCATAATAACATAAATCCAAATACGCATACTTGAACTACTGACATTATTGCTATTTGTTTCATTGGGTGAACGTCAACAATTTTCTCAATCCAAGATTCATCAGGAGAAAGATTTACGATTTGTAATACTTTCTTTTCCGTATCGGGCTTTGTGAACCAAGGTACAAACATTATAAACTTAATCCTTTTAATGTAGAACTATCGACGTCTTGTTTAACTCCACCAGTTATATATGAAGTTATTTCTGTTTCTTGTGGTGCAACTTGTACGTTACCTCCAGATATCCATTTCTCTGTCCAAGGTAATGGATTCATCTGAGGAACAGTATAAGGACATGGTAATCCAATTGCTCTCATTCTTTTGCATCCTATCCATTCAACATAGTTTTCGAGTATTGTTTGATTAAGACCAATCATTGAACCATCTTTAAATAAGTACCTTGCCCATTCTTTTTCTTGTTCTATAACATTTACAAAAAGCTTTACAGCTGCTTCTTCTTCTTTCTTTGCTATCTTTTGAAAATCTTTATCTTCTTTTAATAGATTTTTAATCATAACTGTAGTTGCTGCAAGATGAGTATTTTCATCTCTTGCTATAAATTTAATAATCTTAGCATTACCTTCCATCTTTTTAAGTTCAGCAAATGCCCAACTGCAAGCAAAGGATACATAAAAACGTATTCCTTCAAGAGCATTTGCTGAAAGCATAGCCATATATAATGATGTTTTATGAGACATTTTATTAGAAGCTGAATTGTTATCTGATATTAATTCTTCATAATAGCTTGCGATATCTGAACCACAATCCATAATTTCTTTTATATCAAGCATGCTGTCAAAAACAATAGAAGGGTCAGAATAGACATTGCGAATAATATGAGTATAACTACGGCTATGAATAGTTTCAAAAAAGGACCAGGTCTCAATCCAGTTTTCAATTTCGGGTAACGAAGCAATAGGAAGGAAAGCAAGGTTTGGGGCCCTACCTTGTACAGAGTCCAGTAATATTTGCCTTTTGAGATTAGATGTGAAAATATGTTGTTCATGGTCGGTTAAGTCGTTAAAATCCTTTTTATCTTTGGATACGTCGACTTCTTCTGGTCTCCAGAAGAATCCTAATTGTTTATCGGTAATTTTTTCGATTTGTGGATATTTGACTTGGTCGTATCTTGCAATATCAACTCCTTCATCTAAAAACATATTTTTAATTAAGTGTGATTTTTTATTTTTTTGTAGTATTGCCATTAGGTTTCCATGATATTGTCGATTTTTCGGTTATTGCATCTTGTGCACATTGTATATATTCCTTGTCTTCTTCTGAAAGCACTGACCAAAATTTACTTATAGTAAGTGTATGGTCATAAACTACTTGTGGTCTTTTTAAATGATAATCTTCTTCCATCCAAGCTTGAAGAATATCCATTCTTTGATTTATTTTATTATTTAAATTTTGCATGAATCACAATCTTCATCATTTTCATTATAAGTTTCTGATTCTCCATCATACGCATGATGTGTTTCTCCATCTGTCATTTCTCCTGCTCCATCAAACGTATTAAAATAGTACAATTGTTTTAATCCATATTTATATGCAGTGACAGTATCTTGTATCATCACTGACATTGGAATCTTATTATCCTCATAATGTTCTGGATTATATGATGTATTAACTGAGATTCCTTGGTCTATATATTTCTGTAATATACCACATATAGCTAAGTATCCTTCTGGTGACTTTTGGTCCCATAATAAGTCATACTTATTTTTAAGATGATGATAACCAGGCACAACTTGCGCCATCACTCCATCTTTACTCTGTTTATATGATACTAAAGCTCTAGGAGGTTCAATACCATTTGTACTATTACTTATTTGAGCGCTTGTTTCGGCTGGCATTAGCGCCATTAAAGTCGAGTTCCGGATGCCAGTTTCTCTGAGTTGCTTACGCAAATCTTCCCACGGTAAACGTTCTCTGCACTTTACAAGATTATCTATTGCACTCTTATAAGTATCGATAGGTAGTATTCCTTTAGAATATTTCGTATCAGTATTATATATCAATTTTCCTTTTTCAGCTGCAAGGTTTGCTGAACTTTTTATTAAATAATATGACCATGCTTCAGCATATTCATCAACAATTTCATAAGCAGAATCGTCGTATTTAAGCCCTCTCTTTGCTAAGAAATATGCTAAGTTGATAATACCTACACCTAAAGGTCTTCTGTTCATTGTACCTTTTTCAGCTGCTGGTATTGGATATCCTTGGTAATCTAATAGCTCATCAAGAGCTCTTACAGTAAGGTCACAATATTTTTCAAATTCATGTGGCTCGTTTATAAGACCCCAATTGATTGCTGATAATGTACATAAAGAAATTTCTCCATCTTTATCATCTTGGCTATTTAAAGGAGTTGTTGGTAAATCAATTTCACAACATAAATTACTCATTCTTATTGGAGCTTTTTCTGCTATAAATGAGCTATGGTCATTTGCATGGTCTACATTCATAAGGTATATTCTACCAGTATCTTTTCTTTCTGTTAAGAACATTTGAAATACATCTAATGCTGGTAGTGTTTTCTTTCTTATACTATGCGCTCTTTCATATTTTTCGTATAACTCTTTAAATTTGTCTTGGTCAATAAAGAATGATTCATATAAGCCAGGTACATCATTAGGGTCAAAGAAAGTTATATTACCGCCTGATAATAATCTTTCATACATAAGTTTATTAAACTGAAATGCATAATCCATGTGACGAACTCTTGTTTCTTCTACGCCTTTATTGTTTTTAAGAACAATTAAATCTTCAAATTCATAATGCCATAAGGGCAAGTATACAGTAGCGGCTCCTCCTCTTACACCTCCTTGAGAGCAGGATTTCACAGCTGATTGGAAATATTTTAAGAATGGAATTAACCCAGTATGTACTACTGAACCATCTCCAACTTTAGCGCCATTTGCTCGTATTGAGCCAGCACCTATTCCTATACCTGCCTTTTTACTTATGTATCTAACAATAGAAGTAGCAGTAGCATTAATAGAGTCAAGGGAATCTCCTGATTCAATAAGGACGCAAGAACTGAATTGTCGAGTCGGTGTTCGAACGCCTGCCATGATTGGAGTAGGGAGTGATATATAAAATTGAGAGATTGCATCATAATAGTCCTTAACATATTTTAATCTATTTTCTTTGTACTTACCAAAAAGAGTCATTGCAATCATCATATACAATATTTGTGGAGTTTCGTATATCTTCTTTGTTCTTCTATCTTGAACTAGATACTTACCACGAAATTGTTCCATTCCTGCATATGTAAATGTATCATCTCTTTCATGTTTTAGATAGCTGTCTAATTCACATATTTCATCTTCTGTATATGTATTAACAATCTCACTATCATACACTCCTAACTCTATATTTTCTTCTATAATTTGAGTTAATGGTGGAGGTGTATATTCTCCATAAGCTTCTTTTCTCATCTTATATGATATAAGACGAGCTGCTACGAATTGATAGTTTGGTGTATGTTCTGAAATTAATTCAGCTGCTGATTTGATTAAAAGCTCATGGATATCATAAGCTGCGATTTTATCATAGAGTTGTATATTAGCTTTAAGTTCTATTTCAGACATTGATACGCCTGATATATCTTCAACAGCCCATTCTAAAACTTTGTGAACTTTATCTAAATCAAATGGTTTTATTGACCCATCTCTTTTTGTGACATTTATTGTAGTTGTATTCATTATATTATATATTATACCATACTTTCACTTGAAAGTAAACGTTTATTTTAATTAATTAACCGCGGATACCAGGTGCGTTTTCAGGTTGTTGAATACCAACTCCTACACCCTTTTCACCATTTGGCATTGTCACATTTCTGTAATAGATTACAACTTCACCTAATTGTTTTATGTATCTTTTAAGTTCTTGCATATCTTCAGCCATGACCTTATAATCACCAACTGTAGTTGCTACAAATACGATATCTCCGTTATTTTGACTTTTAATTTCATCAAGGAATCTATCCAAATATGTATAACCTTCAGGCCAATCAGGATTATCTCTTTCAGATAAATCACAGGTCTTTGGTCTTTTTAATTGTTCTATACCTTCATCATTAAACTTCTTTGGTTCGAATGGTATTGATTTTTTACATGGATTTGTAATAACAGCTTCTGATACAACCCACCATTGAGGTGCGGTTAATTCCACAGGTCGTGGTAAATCTGGTTGCATAATATCTATTTGTACGGGTTTAGATATTACCTCTACTTTTTTCGTAGGTAATAATGAACAACCACTAATTGCTAGAATTAGGATTGTTGATATTAAATAGTT
>Ga0222719_10003411_pt1 | contig 14161 bp, 8 predicted proteins | sample C33_34DmetaG_FD_165039 | JGI IMG/M metagenome (GOLD analysis project Ga0222719, IMG submission 165039) | Estuarine water microbial communities from San Francisco Bay, California, United States - C33_34D | ecosystem: Environmental > Aquatic > Marine > Unclassified | place: USA: California...
TTCTCACTGCGTCGACGGAGTTCCATTCATTCATCTCTCGTGGTGCGACGGCCATGGGATTCATGACAAGACCTTACACATTACTCATCCAGCTTTCTCATAAAAACGAAACACAAGACAAAGGGTAACCATGTGGAGTAATATTGTCCGTACCAGTCATCGTTCCATCTCGCTTCGTGGGGGTGGTATGCCATCCACCACTAAAAGGATGCTCCGGCAGACGACTGGGGGTCGTACACTCTCCTCGTCCTCTGGTGATCACAATAATCAAGCCCGGAGTAGTTTCTCTCCGGAAAAGATGGAAAAGGACAAGAGATATCAATCTGTTACGGATGTTCCCGAGAGTTTGTTACAAAAGGATTTTCAATCCGAGTATTCCATCCGAGGCAAATTTCGAGAAGGTCGGGCCGCCTATTTGGATATGCAAGCCACAACACCTTTGGATCCACGTGTGTTGGATGCCATGCTGCCCTACATGATTGGAAGCTACGGTAATCCACATTCACGAACACATCAATATGGATGGGAGAGTGAAAATGTCGTGGAAAAATCTCGAGAGCAAGTGGCTAGTTTGATCAAGGCTGATCCCAAAGAAATTATCTTTACCAGTGGTGCTACGGAAAGTAACAATTTGTCCATCAAGGGAGCCGCGCATTTCTATGCGAAACGCGGTAAACATATTATTACCACGCAAACGGAACACAAATGTGTGTTGGATTCCTGTCGATCATTGGAACAAGAAGGATACGAAGTCACCTATTTGCCCGTCGAGCACGCCACCGGTCGGGTCGATATGGCACAACTCAAGGCCGCCATTCGAGATGATACCATTCTAGTCTCTGTCATGGCAGTGAACAATGAAATTGGAACTTTGCAACCATTGGAAGAGATTGGTGCCTTGTGTCGGGAAAATAAGATTGTCTTTCATTGTGATGCCGCTCAAATGTTGGGGAAATTACCAATCGATGTGGACAAACTCAAAATTGATCTCATGTCGTTGAGTTCTCATAAAGTGTACGGCCCCAAAGGAATCGGAGCACTTTATGTTCGTAGAAGACCCCGCGTTCGATTGGAGCCAATGAGTACGTATAGCGTTTCTGTGAGAAATTGTTATCTTGTCGCCTACATTCATTATTCTCATGCTTCTTGTTTTGTTTTCGTATCATTCAAAGTGTCTGGAGGTGGCCAAGAGCGGGGTCTTCGTTCCGGTACCCTCTCACATTTTTTGTGCGCTGGATTTGGCGAAGCTTGTGCCGTGGCTGAACGGGAAATGGAGAATGATCATGCGTGGATCACGTACCTGTCTCAGAAGCTCCAAAAGGGGATCGAAGAAAATATCCCCGAAGTTATTCGTAACGGCGACCCTGAACACAACTACGAGGGTTGCTTGAACTACTCCTTTGCCTACGTTGAGGGTGAATCTCTTCTCATGGCCTTGAAGAATATTGCTGTATCGTCTGGGTCGGCCTGTACCTCGGCCTCTCTTGAACCATCGTACGTCCTTCGTGCTTTAGGTGTGGACGATGAGCTTGCCCACAGCAGTCTGCGATTCGGGATTGGACGTTTTACGTCAGAAGAGGAAGTAGACTTTGTCTTGGAACTGCTACAGCAACATGTACAGCGCTTGCGTGAAATGTCACCTCTATGGGAGATGGTTCAAGAAGGCATTGACTTGAAAGAAATCCAATGGACTCAGGATGCGCACCATTAAGATAACAGCGTGCTCCTGCCCATTGTGCGAAGGAAGGCTTACTCGTACATAGGATAAATAACGGAAGATTGTCCCGCAACTGTTTGAAGTGGTAGACAAATGAATATATCATTAGAACTTATGGTTGATGGTTCTAATAGCTTTGAATATGTACATAATAGGCATACCCTAGCTCAATGTGACCGCAGAATTATCTTCTACTCCCATATTGAAGACCACGTCCACGAATCAGCCCCAGTTGCATCCGAACAGCACAGTGACGACCCACTTAGCTGCTGGCAACGTGATTCCTTGACAGGATTAGAATCAAACTCAATACCTGGGATGACGATGGATGTAGCAGATTTCGCTGGTTTCTCCACTATCGAATCATCTTCATCGACTAGATCCAGAGGGCCTCTTCCATGGTCTCTGTTTTGGCCGGGCATCACATCAGTCTTTGACCTGCCTTTCTTGCGGGCTCTCATAAAGAAGAATGCAAACATTCCAGCAAAGAACACACTTGCGACAGCTGCCGGAATGATCATTGCCAGACTACTCGACATTGATCGCTTGCCACGAAGGCGGGATCGATTCTTCTTCCCTTTATTGGAATCATTGTCATCCGGTGATGAACCAAGAGATTGCCCGTCAGATGGAGGCGACGAAGACGGCGCCTTTGTAAACGACATAGCTGCACTGGCTTCGAGATATTCTTGACACTTTGATTCACCATAGCCAACATTAACAGCCAAGACATGAGGCTTGGATAACGATCCACGAATCTCTTCACATATTTCAATAGTTAGAGTGTCGGATCCAATTTGTTCTTGATACAATGGAAAGCTTGAATTCAAGCCTCCCAAGAGATGTGTTCCTTTATTGTCGTTTTTAACAATTGTCAAGGTGTCACGAAACTCCCCACTTTCTCTGTTGAACGCCTTTGCTCTATTGTTTTGTAGGTATATTTCGGCTTCCGATATTTTCAAGACAACATACTCCTCTTCGTTTGTTTTTCGGTAGTCGACAAATGCTGCGACGTGGTAAACTTGAGTTTGCTGTGGACTAATCTCTAATGTGCGATCCACGTACCAACCAAGATGCCAACTGTTCTGACCATTATAACACTTCCGAGGGTAATTTGTGGTTTTTGGAGCAGATCCCATGTATCCTGTGGTTCCTCCGTATTCAATCCCGTCATGAAATGCGTGTCTTAGTCCGAGGCTTTGAGATACGAAAGAGGGGATGTTAGCCTAACCCTTTTCAGAAGCCAGAACGAATCACATGATACTGTTACTTACTTGTGACCCACTTCATGCGCTTGAGCACCAAGATACGTAATCCAGTTGTTGTTGAAGACCGATTGCTGGCCAGGAATCGCTGCGAATGCCCCCCATGATCCGGTTCCGGGAGGTAGTGCAATCATAACAAAGTTGGTCAGGGAACGGATATCGGTAGTGCCTGGCTCAACAAGTAATAGAGCTTGTTTGTATGCCGCATTAATGAGAGCTCGAAAGTTTGATTGCTCAGCACTTATATCGACGTGTACATCGAGGACCCCATACTCGGTTGGGTGCAGTCGGAACTTTCCCATGGAACATTCTTCCAGTTGGTTCTTCAACGAGATATCGTCTTTGAATATCAGTTTGTCTATTTCATTGGCAGATGCATCTGGTCCGACTCCATTGGCGATGACTCTTAAAATGATGGCCGTGACATCACCTTCCAAAGGCGGCCGGGCAAGTCTTCGGTGCTGACCAACAGAGTCAGGGGGATCCACCTCTTTGACGACGGACCCTTCCGGAATCGCTACCGAGTAGTCTGTCTCCAGTGTTCCGCCCGCAATTGATACAAATATGTCTTCCCCCTGTTTTAGACGAGGAAGCATGGGGTCTAAAACATCATCCGGTAGGTCCAATTGGTACATGAGTTCGCTGACACGGCCATCCATTTGTACGGGGTTGCAATCGCAGAAGTAGTCGGTCTCCCCATCGGGCGAGGCGGACGGATTGTCGTTGCCGTCGAATTCAATCTCATTCAGTGTCACCTTACACACTAGCGTCTCGCTGGCAGTTGCTGATGCCAGAGAGACCATCAGGGATCCAACCAAAACCACCCCTGTAAAGAGGATAGAACGCCGAGTTTCCCTCATCCTCTTCCGACACCAACCTTCTTCTCTCCGCCCCATATTAAGATAAACGCCGTCAGTAAAGACAAGAGAAACAATCAAATACCTTTCTTTGATTGCTTGGTTGTCAACACCGTTTATGAAAGATAAGAGGGGAAGTTTATCTTCGACGAACGATAATGTTTGTCCCCAACGGCTTTGTGTCGATGTCACCATCGAAAAACGGAAGACAAAGTATGGGCCAACTGGCGTTCGACATGGATACTTAGGACATATGAGACTGATGCGTTTGGTTACTTAGGAGCCGAATTATCTTTTTCTAACACAGAGAGAACTGATGTATGTAGACACTTAGAGAAAATGTCGATAGCACTATCGATGAATATGTACAATCGATGGTATCTTCATCGCTCACCACCATCAAAAAACATTAACGTTATCCTTAACGGGTTATACAATATCTTTGGTCGCACCTCGCGGCCTGAAAGAAAGTCGATTGTCCATGAAGAAGACCACTTGCGAGTCGTTCTGCTCTTGTTCAGTGAAACTTACCATTCGTTTGGCTTAGTATTACTCATGTGCGAAGCTGGTGCCCCACCTGCGAACGAAGGTCGAGTGGAAGGGACTCTACCGGACGAGACAGCGCCGCGGAACCGACGGCAGCGCGACCCGGCGTCCATCAGCACGACGACCGCAGCTGTGGGTATAGGTGCGCCCGATCGTCAAGCCATTGATGCAGCTCCTCCCATCGCCTATCTTACAACCTCTGTACGACACGGAGAGTCGCACAGGAGGCCACAACCACTTGACTTGCTTCCAGAGACACCGGAATATTTGATGACACTAGACGTCCCAGCACACATGTTACACCCGCAGGCAACAGCATCTCGCAACGATTCCGCTCGACGACCTCGCCCAGCGGCAACGTCGAAACTACCGGCACAGTCCACTGTGACCTGGTCACCGACTGTGGCACCCATTCTAATTCCCCCGGGGAAGGATGGCGGACGATCCTACCTGGTCGCTGCGACCACTTGTGGACGACTTTGCATCTGGAACGCCGTTAGCATGTTGCGTCATGCTCTTTCACCACGACGACATTCCGCGACTCGTGTTGATGAAGAAACCCTATCGCGATCAACTTCCGCTCTAACATCTTCCAGCTTGTCAAAGGCCGGTGACGTTGATCCGATCAGTCACAACCACTTGGTGCAGAATCCCACGTTGGCGCCGGATTGCGTCTTGGATCTTCTTCGTGACGTTTCCCTCGTCAACCGGAAAGAGCTCAACGCTCCAGAAATCCTCAATATGAACAGATCTCCTGTTGTGGCTGTGGCGGTTGTGCCCAAATCTTCACTTGCTGCACCGTCGTCCCAACATGGAGATGAAGCAGCCAACACGACTGTGAAAGACGAAGTAGGACCACTGACTGACGTTAATTATCTTGTGGCTGTTACAGACCTGGGCGATGTATCGATCATAGAGGTGTCGCCTCAAGACGAGTCGGAGGAGTTTGAAAACGTATCGGCACGTGTTGTCCATCAATTCAATACGGGTCGGTGTGCAGTTTCTTGCGTGGCGGTAACGGAGGATGATGCGGAGGGTCTGAACTCCATCGTGATAGGCTACGAATCATCGTGTCTAGAAATATGGAGAATTCGCCTGGATGCAAAAGAAAAGGAAGAACTCGTGTTTCGGGGTGTTTTCGAAGATGGAAATCCTATTCGATCTATCGCGCAATTACAGACGCTAAACGAAACAGCAGATGAAAGCCGCGCCGAATCGGTCGAAGAGATGCCATCGTTGAACAATGCTGATGCCAATGACGATTCTTCTAAGCAAAGCCGCGGTCGAAGGAATACCGGAACAGAACTGCCCAGAGTATATGTGATGCTGACGATGGAATTGAATGTTCGTCATCCGAGATCGTCGGACGCAGTGGAGGTTTTGGATCTTTTTTCTATGGTCACTGCATGGCGAAATGCCAAACAAACTGGCGAAATCTCAGATCAAAAAGCCACAATATTCGATGACGAGACGACTGTTCTTCCGCTGGAGCCGCACACCGTCTTGCCAGCTGCCGGGAAGGAATTGCTGGATTCGTCGGCCTGTCTTCGGTCAAACAATCACCGACGCAGCACGTCATCCACAAGCGTCCCTTGGATCCCTAGTGCTGGAACCAATCACGTGTTCCAATTGGATCAAAATAGAAACCGAAACGGTAGTGGAACACTGGATATGAGAGCGTCGTGTGCTGTTGCTCTTGCCGATGGGACACTTGGCATCATTCATGCTCAGACTTTTGAGGATGGAGATGTGTCATGGGGTATCGAAAGGGACGAGGATCAGCTTTTCTTGTCCTACCCTTGCGTTGGTATGGGACAAATACAAATGAGAGAGCAAAAAGACGGCAAGGATGCACTACAAGACTACGTTGTATTTTGTCTTCGCGGAGCGACCACCTATCTCTTGCCACTGACATCAGTTCCAATTGAAGCTTCGGTTGGAATCACGGATGCAGAGCTTGATCCATCTCCTCGACCCTGTCCTACTCGTGTGATTTTCTTTCCTAACGATATCGACGCAGATCCTTCCGCCATTCACAGAGTGCAAGGTTTCACAGCAGGTAACCTGTCTTGGGGACAAGGTCTGCCCACCGAGGGGACGACGCCAAGTTTTCAAATTCCAGTCATGGTTTACGCCTGGCCAGGCGGTCTAATTGACATTTACTCTTGTCAGCTTCAGAAACTTACCCCTGTTCCGACATCCGTACTAAAGTCACTGGTGGAAAATGGATCTGCGAAGATCCTTTACGATATCTTATCCTCCTCTGTCAAGTTTCCAGAAGACCTGAGACATCGTGGCCCACAATGGGAAGCGGCATTCCAAGAAATTCAGGCCGAAGAAGATGATGATATTCACCTTGTTCCTGAGACACTATCTCTTTCCGGGTCGGCACGCTCCGGAATACAGCCGGAAATACCGGTCCCCGAGGGAACTTCGGGGAGCGTTGCTACACGGACTTCGGGATCTACTGGCTGGACCATATCACTTGAAGATCTTTGTTCAGACCGATTTTCCTTCTTTCGAGCGCTTCTGTTAGAATTTGCCGAGACAACATCCGTAGACGAGTCTAATGCAACGTAGTTTAATGGTTTATTGTATGGTATATGATGTCCAAGGCAGTTGCTACAATTTAGAATGTACGTTGTCGTTTATTGTATCTTGGTACAGTCAAAAAGCCCTTTCGACCAAGTTTGAAAAAGATTAGTGGGATCACCAGAGGCAAGGTTAAAGTATTGGAAAAATGGAATACAAAAGAGTCAAGGTTAATCTCAACGGAAATATACAACCTTAAAAGCCGTATATAATAAATCTTTCTGTTGGCTAACGCCTCAAATTTCTCGACTCGTAGTTCGTTATCTCGTTACATCATTGTTGCTTTCCAACTTCCAGAGTATCAGGATTCTCACCGAAGAGTCGTCATTGACCATCTTTACCATGACGGGTACAATTTGTGTTCACCGTCATCACGACGAGGAATATCCTTGCAAGTCGTTCAGCAATCGTCGTTCTTTGGACCTCCGTCATCGACGCCGTAATACTATTATGTCGTCGACCGTACAATCCCTCTTTTCGAGTTATACTCTCGGCAGTCGACGGCCTGGAGGTAGCACCCGACGACTTGTACTCTGGGCACTGTCGTGCGTTATCCTTTGGCGACCGTTAGGAGGCCACGTCCATGCAAAAGAGCACCGCAATCGACTAGACCTAATGCAAGACTTTGTCCACGATATGCAAGCTATACAGGAAGAACAACGAGGACTTCGACGCAACCGTCAACCGGCCTTTCTTGATGCGGAATGGGCGAGTTCCCAGGAGGAGTATCTAAAAGACAATGAACTGCGAGAACAATTGTGGAAGATAGCACGACCCGTTGAACACGGAACCCACCAACAGACAGAAACAGCAATGTCTAATCAACGAGGAGATCGAGTACTCAATGATGCTGGCGGAGATGATGCCTACTACCAGAATGGCGGCGGCGGCGTCGATCTGTCTCAGTACGCCTTTAAATATATTGGATGCCAAAACATTCATCAGTGGAGCGACGAGGCGGCGGCTGGAGAATACGACAACCACCAAGAGGGCCAATCGAACTTGCCACCGCTGTCAATGAATCGCTTTGTCATTTTTCGTCTGTGTGAGAGCTCATCTTGCAGCGCGTACAACAAATGGGGCTGCAATGCCGAATACGGGGAGTATATGATTCCTATGGACGAGTACTTGCAGATTATGTCCAACTATCATATGCAGCAAGTGTCAAGCTATTGCACTGCATGTAAAAGATGTATGACCACAGAGAAGAAAGCTCAATCCATGATGAAGAATAACGCGAACAATAACGATGACGGGTACACGAATTCGTTCGACGACGACTGGACCGGATACAATCAATATTGGGGAGAGAACCGTAACAACAACAACAACAACAACAACAATCAGCAAGGAAATGGGGGTGGAAATCGCGTGCTGGAAGACAGTAGTGGCTATGCCGATGATGACGTTTCTTACATTGACGACGACTCTTACTCCCAACAGCAAAACTTCTTCAGCTTTTACCTGGATTCTTACGGACAATGTATCTATCGAACAGTGTGCTCCGAGTATCAATCGGCATGCAAGGGTTTGGAGTCTCTTTCTTCATCTGGAAGTAGCCTCTCTAATTACTTTTCGTGCTCTCAATTCAGTTTGGGCAACGACTACGCGTATGTCTCCGCGCATTGCGCAAGTGACGGAAAAACGATTGACTTGGGAATGTATGCGGACGCCTACTGCAACAATTACGTTGGAAAAGTTGCCGACATTGTACCGAAATTTGACGACTCGGAGCTGAAACTGTACACGGTGGGTGGCAATCCCTACAAGTCAAAATTCGGTTCCCAATCATCGACTTCTTTTTCGGCCCCCTGCATTAGTTGTGCTGCGGAAGAATCCTACTCGCTACTCACGGATGATCAGATTGGAATTGGCACCGTGTATCCCATGTGCAGTTACCTGTACGATACCAGTGCAAAGTGTCAAAGACACATGCCGGATTGGAAAACGTCGTTTCAAGTAAGTACCTAGAAGAACGCCGACATTCTTTTGTTTTGTAATTCCACTTCTCATCAGCTTTTCATCGCAAACAAAGTCGGAGCAACAACAAGCTAATGAAGATGCAGTTTGCGACATGATCGGTGCTCTTGTTCTAAACGAATACGATGAGTATGGGGAAATTATTATACAAGACGACTTTGATGCACACAATTGGTATCGAGGTGGCGAATATGTTAAGCTTGTGAGAAAGGCCTCCGGTTTCCAAATATTTATGTTGACAGTGTCTATTACCTCGTGTTTAGGCCTTTTTGGATACTCGATGTATCTATTTAAGAAACTGATGTACCGAAAAGCCTGGAACCCACCAATCAATGCATTTACGGCATGGGGAGGTGGAATCGACCGTGCACGGAGTGAAGCTGGGCGTCTATCACGAATGCATTCTGGTGTCATATCGATAAGGCGAGAACAAAGTGGATTAACGTCAGTCGAAGGAGGGGCGTCTCAAACGGGAGGACACCGCAACAATCGATACGAAAGTGATATCTCCGATGAACCGCACACTTTAATATAACTGTGATGGTCATAGCCTGTCCGCTTTCAGCAGGATCTTCCATGAAAAAATATACATATATTATTTAGAAATCATGTTTGTAGCTTTCCTAACGCAGCGACTACAACAACGTAGGGATTACCTTAGTCAAGAATCACATGCATCTTACTAAATAATATTAATATCGTAGTATTTAACTTGCCGGGAGTTGTTTGCTCCTACCAACTTTTTGAAACGAAATCTTTGGATTAGTCTCGGGATTTTGTTTCATCGAATACTATCGTTTCAGAATGAGAGGGAGTCGTGAAGGTCTCATTTGAGCCGGACGACATGGCTGCGCTTAGATGGCTACTGCATTTTTGCTAGCACGCCGGAGAAAGCGTGCTCCCCATCCTTTCTTGACCGGAGAAGTACCACGGGGATCAATAGATACATCGTCGGTTTTGCCGTCGTCATCATCTTCTGGGTACGAAGTGCCATGCTCGGTCGACTCAAGGTCAACCGTGTCCATGCGAACGTGTTTGCGGAATCTCCGACCGGCCTTGAGTTTATCATCGATAACCAGAATACGTGGATTACCGGAAGGACAGAACTGCATGGCGGTCGTGCTACTCCCGGAAATTACGTTGTGATCATCCCGAAACGTGTTGGCGAGAGAATAGAGACTCGTGCGTCCGATGTTGTCCAGTCCGAAACACTCCGACTTGATCGAGATATCGTCCGTGTCGACATCGCATTTCTTGTCTCCAGACGTGGCAAAGAACATTTCGTCCAGACTCTTATGCCGACGAACTCCCCTCGTACTTCCTTGAGAAGCACGGCGTTGCGCGACCTTGCTATCTTTCTGAAAGAGAACTTCTTCTTCGTTGTCAGCGTCGTTTTCGGAGTCCGACGCTCCCAGCATGGAGTCACGACGTTTCTGGCTGATCGCACTGCGGGTTTTGCTCTGGGAGCGATTGCGGCGCCGACTGGAAGACCGAGATCGATCACGGACATGAAGTCGACTGGAGGAACGCTCTCGGTGCTTGCTTGGACGCCGGCTGCTAGACCTGCCTCTGTCCGTCGACTGACGACTTCTGCGGCCACGGCTGTGGTGGCTCGGGTCAAGCTCCGAAGATGATGATCGGCTGAGAGAACGTTTGCTCGTGTCCAAGTCCGACTTGTCAGGGTCACGCATGGCTCGGCTATGACTTTTTCGGCGGGATACGCTCCGACGGCTAGTATCGAGATCGGAAATATCCGATTCATCATCGGTCACGGCACTCACTTTCGCCTTACCATGGCGGGTTGATCCACTCTTGCTGACTATTGACCTTCGATGGTGAGAACGACGACGATGACTTGCACTCGTAGTATCAGATTCGTAGGCACTTTCGTTCTCATCCCCGTGACCAGAACGGACTCCCGTCTTCCTCCCGGAAGCTGAAATTTCATCGGACTTGGGGCTCTCTGTGTCGTCAGTTGCGAAACTGGCGACGGAGCTAACATCATCATCAGAGTCGGTAAGATATTCATCCTTTACGGAGCCGGATCCTTCCTTCTGTGACCAAATGAGGCTTTGTTCGAGCTTCCGAACTGTTTCCATAGCTTGCTCAGACAAATTCTCGCCGGAGACGACGGACGATTCCGACAACGGTGAATCACAATCCCCACTTCCTGACGGACTGGACAGAATATCATCGAAGCTTCGATAAAGGGAATGTGCAGGAGTTCCCGCCATGGTTGCAACGATTTGGGATCGCATGTTTTGGATGGAGGTTGCTTGTTGCGCTGGACGAAACTGAAATTGTGACGAAAGGAGGAGCTGTCCCAATTTGTATTTTTCTTTCCGGGTTACGGGCGAAAAAGTCTTTCGTGAACTCGAACCCTAAAATAATTAGTATGAGAATGCAGGCGTTTTTGTTTAGGGTACTCCTACTTAAATCACTATCTGTATTGATATTTATGGTACGTCGGATAATACCCTATGGTACACACCTTAGTTGTTTAACATACATTGAAGATCAAAAAGACCCTTGAAGAAGCGAATCGGATCCGAACTATTTCTAACCTTAGTAAAATCTGTATCATCATGCTCAATCTTTCATAGTAATTGCCACTTCAGTACAAGACAATGCAACGTCATTGCGTCTGAGGATGCATTCTTTGCGAAGACCAAAACTTCCGGCACATGGACGGGAAGTAGAATGGAGGATACAGTGACACAGCCGATCTCTTATCTCTGGTACGTGGAGACACCACCAAAGTTGAACCGTTCTTCCTCCCTTGAATTCCTCCGCAGGCCGCAAAGAGGCCATTGATAGGGAGTGGCTCTTTCCCCATTAGTTGCCATTATTCTCGATACTATTGCACAACTTCTCCGACTGCAGACATTCTCTAGAGGAAGCAGAGTATAGTTACCTTATAGGATGGTGAAACCCGATGACCTGCTCATCGCTGTGGCGTACTTCTCGATCCCTCTACAGATCGTGGCGTCGCTCGTGAAGTACCCACATCTTGCGATGATGCCTATTTCCTTGCTCATTCTGGCAGTACTCTTCGCCTTGTTCATTCTCTGCTGTGGCGTCGGTCACCTTCTTCGCTGCCTTGGTTATGTATCGACAGATTCTCTCTTTGTTGCAGTGAACTGGCTCACAGCAGCTGTGTCTGTCACCACATCCCTCTACCTCCTCCCGCTGATTCCTTACGTGATGAAGTCTTTCAGTGAAACACTTCAGAGGTCCGAAGACTCAAAGCGCAAGCTCCTTGTATTCATGGCATTCTTGTGCCATGAGATTCGCAACCCCTTGTTTGCGATCACAAGTGCACTATCCTTCCTGGAAGACGAAGAGCACAATGCAGAGTCCACAAAGGCTATTCGCTCGGTGAATCAGTCAGTAGAACTCATGCTGCGACTGGTAAACGATGTGCTACATATTAGCCGCCTAGAGTCTGGAAAACTCGAGATCGAGTACGCCCCTTTTAATCTTCGTCATGTCCTTGGTAATGTGGTGGCGAATGCCCGATCGCAGTTACACGAGAAATCGAAGAAGCAAAACCTCGAACTCGATGCCCCTGAGCAGGCATCGGATGTCCTGGACAAGGCATCCAAGAACCTTGGCGTCGAGTTTGATTACTACGTATCTCCCGATGTACCCACCGTGGTGATTGGCGATAGCGCACGCGTCTTGCAAATTTTCTACAACATTGTAGGGAACGCTGTAAAGTTCACTGATGAGGGATCTATCCGCATGTCGGTGGATGTTTGTCAGGCATCGTCAAAGTTACCTGGTGGCTATGCTGTGTTTGGTAGATCAAAGTCCTCGTCCAAGTTGTTGGCACTGGAGTCGGAAACTTATCCGGAAACTGCTCCTGAATCTGTTGATCCATCGTCTCTAAGTCTCCTCCAGTTCGCAGAGGAGGGACTCGCGCACGGCATGGGTCCTACTAGACAAAGTCACGGTGGGGAAATGGTTACTTTGTGCATCCAGATCACCGATACTGGACCCGGCATCGAGAAAGAGCGATTAGGGAACATCTTTGAGCCATTTTCTCAGTCGAAGTTGTCGGACTATCGGAAACATGGTGGCACAGGTCTTGGGCTTTCCATTGTTGCCAAACTACTGAACGTCATGGGAGGCAGTATCACTGTGAAATCTGAACTCGGGGTCGGGTCAAAGTTTACCGTGTATCTTCCTGTGGAGATTGTCCCGGTCTCGACCGATGACGACAATACATTGGGCAGCGGAAGCATCGCATCTGCGGGAAATGCGCCTCTCGACCCTCAAATTTCAAATGAGAACCTTGTGACCGCCGTCTCGGGCGTCGTTTCGGTGCCCAGTGATGGACTTTCACGTGCTGCTAGTGACGGTGGGAGTCTTAGCCCAAAGATAGGCGGCGAAAAGCCGAAGGGGAGTGCGAAGTATGAAAAGTTTGATTTACCCCACAACCTTGCCGTTGTTCTTGTAGTTGATGACAACGCATTGAACCGTAAACTGATTGGTCGTATGTTGACATGTTTCGGCCTCGAACACATTGTTGCTACAAACGGCCAAGAAGCAGTGGATGCGGTGCTCGCTTCTCGCAACGTGACGAAAAACCCTTCGGACGTCCACATTTCAATGATACTCATGGATATTTCAATGCCAGTAATGGATGGCGTTGAAGCTACTCGAATAATACGTAGGCACGGCTTTGACGAGCCCATCATTACTCTGACGGCGGCGACGGTCGAAGAATCCAGAGAGAATGCTGTCGAGGCGGGTGCCACCGAATACGCTACGGTAAGTTGAAATCATTAGCGTCGTGTCTGTCCGTTCGTCATTTATGTGCTCTCTCTAACTTGCCAATTATCTGCCGTGTATAAATCTTCAGAAACCCATCTTGAGAGATGATCTCTATGCTCGCTGTCGTAAATACATTTCGCAACCTGTGTAGCGACCTACGATAGACGTTGTTGATGTATATAATAGTTCATACGTTCATAGTTGCACCATCATCCTAATCGAATAACTCTCCAGAGGGGTATCTCTAGTTATTGGTGTTATCATTTGGTATCCAGGTACTATTTGCTTCCGAGACGGCTACCTCTGTTCTGTTCTACTTAGTCTCTCCACACTCCGAGCTCTCTCACAACTCACAAGGTAGTGAGATGCTCTTGGTGCGCTACTCTCTCTCTCTACTACTCTAGTACTAGCTAGAGTAGAGCTAG
>Ga0222719_10003413_pt1 | contig 14152 bp, 20 predicted proteins | sample C33_34DmetaG_FD_165039 | JGI IMG/M metagenome (GOLD analysis project Ga0222719, IMG submission 165039) | Estuarine water microbial communities from San Francisco Bay, California, United States - C33_34D | ecosystem: Environmental > Aquatic > Marine > Unclassified | place: USA: California...
GAAAACTAGCGTTCTCACACAGCGTTATTTTTTTTGTGACATCGATCACACCGCTGGAACACAGCTTTCGAACGAGCTTTTCCAGCCGTTGAAAACATACTAATTATGTACTTATTACGACCGTAGGGAGTTGAGAGTACCAGCTACAGAACTTCGTTCTACAGTTATTTTTCCAGATATCAAGTTTATACTAGCTCATTCTCTAGACGCGAAGCGTCTGTCTGCATGTAGGTTATGTCACGAAGTGACAGACCTGCCTCACCACACTCACACAAATTGTTTTCAGCTTGGCGAACGGAGTTCGCTGGGGCTGCCAACCGAGCACTCGTCCACCACTTTTTTACTTTTTCCAGGCGCCAAAATATGTTATATTTGCACTATTTTATGCTATAAAACTCATCTTTTTTATGATTTTTGCACAATAACACACTATTTTTCCACTTTTTTACTCAATTCTATGATTTTACATGATATTTTTACTTATTTTTGTGCGTGGCGACCGTAGGGAGCCAGGTTTCACTTGCATTCTGCGCATTTTTATGGTATTTTTATAGGGAGAGGAGGGAGGGCTAGGCTCAAGCTAGGTCGAATCAGCACACACACGCTACCTGCCAGGGCAAGGTGCATCGAATATCGACTTTCCACTGGCGCCTACGGCGCACCAGACAAAAAAATAGGGAGCCGAAGCTCCCCATTCTACGCACTTCGTGCGTTTTAGTTAGCGAAGTGGACTAAAAGTCTGCTGATTGCCTCTTTTGTTGCCCCTTCTAAGCCTTCAACGTCAACTCCAGTCTGCTCTAAGTCCTTAAGAAGTTCCTTCTTAGTTGGACCAAGCACCTTTTTAGAGCCAGTCTTAGGCTTAGCAACATAGACACCTTCTCTAACCAACTTTGATCTGACCGATCTAACTGATTTGCCAATACCATCTGCTATCATATCAATGTCTTGACCAGCTTGGTATTGATCTACGATTTGTGCAACCTGGGCTGCTGTGTAATTTGGTGACTTCATATTTTGGTTCTCCCTTTGTTTGATTGATAATTATTTATACGACATTTTTGAGCGAGAAGCAAGTGAAAATTGAAAGTGAGACTAATTATTTTTTTATGTCTTAAAGTCATTTTACGCTTGACAACGGGGTGCAAAGTGTGGTATAATAGTGGCGCTTCGCGGTAGGACTTCTACTTCGTTTTTTCACATTTCCACTGGCGCTACGCGCCACTTAAATCGACTTTTCACTTTCCCACTGGCGCTGGAGCGCACTCAATGTTAAATCATTAGGTTAAGAAGTCCAGCTAAATCATTGTTTTTATTGACAAAATCGCGCCCAGGGGCCGAAGGCCGTGGCCACCATTCATGGCCGCCGATTTTTTGCGTCGTGTCAAGCGAAATTAAGCCTTTGTTTTCAAAGGCTTATCAGAATATTTTTTAATAATCGAATCTCGTTTTGAAAAATTCCTGCGATTGTTTAAAGTCGCAGTTGAAACTCGAGAACGAAATATTTTTATCTTTTTCATTTTAAACCCCTTAACCAAAAGCAATTAAACTTAATAGTAAGCTATTTAAAGCAAAGCCGATTGCATTAGAAACAATGTATAAAACATCTTTAGCAATGATTGACCTAACCAAAAATAAAAACAAACCTGACCAAATCAGCAGAATAAAATTTAATGGCGGAAGATGAGTCGACCAACCCATAATCGCAGATATGGAAGTCGGTGCAGTTGCTCCGTGAATTAGGATCATTCCAACCCAACCACAAATTTCAGAAATTTTTTTAATCATTTTAACCTCGTTGTTTGTTATATAATATATATGGGGATTGACTCGTTAAAAGTCAACCCCCAAGCCTAAAAATTATTGCTTTTTGAAAGCAGTAATTAGGTCTAAAATGGATTCTTTAGTAGCTCCCATTAGTCCTGTAGTTGGAAAAGTAACTAACTCGTCAAGAGTATTTAGTAACTCTTTTTTAGTCGGCTCGTCAGACTTTTTTGAACGGCTAGTTTTTTCTTGGGCAACATAGACACCCTCACGAACTAGTTTTGACCTAACAGACCTAACAGATTTTCCGATTGAAGATGCAATTTCGGAAACGTCTGTTCCGTTTTGGTAGTCTGCAATGATTTGGGCAGTCATTGAACTGCTATAGTTTGGCTGTTTCATAACAATTTTTCCTTTCATTTTTTTGTTATTTGTTAAACTCATATTATTAATATAGTGATTATTTCAGAAAAGTCAAGAGGGATAGACGAAAAAAATGCAATTAATTATCCTTTAAAATCAAGGGGTTAGCAAAAAAGTTATGAACGTGTTAAGTAAATTTTCCCTTTAAAATCAAGGACTTAGGTGTCAAAATTTTGACGGGGGGCCAACGGCCATGTGGCCATCTTATTGTTGTTGGTGGCCAGCTGGCGCAAAATGAGAATGATTCTCATTCGCAGAAGGTCGCCTTTTTAGGCAACCTCCAATTTGGAATTAAACGACCAAAAACTTTCAAAATCTCTCGGACTTTTAACAATTTTTAGTTTCTTTTTTCTAGCTAAAACTTTATCTAAAATCCTTGTTTCAACCTTGCAATCTTCAAGAGCAGTATGTTGCTCAATAAAATTTGGTTCTTGATATTCAAATCTAAAAACATTTTCAGCCGAACTTGAAAACCATTTTTTCGAATTGGTCAACGGAGCAGAATAAGATTTTGGCGAACTATTAACCCAATTTCCCCAAATATCCATTAATTCAACCTTATGAGTCAAAAAAGTTTTTTCTTTAGTCATTCTTTTTGTAGTCTTTGCAAGTGCATCACAATCAAAACGGGCATTATAAGCACAAACAATAACCCTATAATTTGAATCTAATAAACTTTCAATATGCTTATTAAATAATCTTCTAACTGTCGCAAAGTTAGTAAGTTTAAATTTATCGCTTTTTCTAGCTTTGGAAGTGTAGCCTTTAACCTTGTTTATAAAATAAGGTTTTTCTGTAGCGATAACGTCAAGCATCAAATAAGATGCTGATTCAATTATGTTACCTTTTCTATCTCGTGTTATCCAACCTAAATCAAAAACCAATTTAGAAAATCCAGAGGTTTCAGTATCTAACACAACATAAGCATTTTTTTTAATAGTCATTATATTTTTTCCTTATTAAGTTATATAATATATATAGTAATTAGTAAGGGATATTTCAACCCCTTAACCAACTTTTTTTAAATTAATTTAATTAAAATTAAAATCTGTAAACCTATTATAATAAGTGGGCAGATTGTTCTAATTAATTCCATAAAAGGCGAAATTGTTTTTAATTTTTCATTCATTAGCTAACCTTTCTAAGTAATGATTTTGAGTGAATCTCTTGAACTTTTTGAAAACCTTTTAAAAGGTCTGTTTCATCTATCCAATGAAAATTTGAAAAGTGAGTAAAAGCAACATCAGAAATTTTATTTGGTTGGATAGTCTTGCAAGTTCCAACGGCATAAACTGGTTTATTGAAAGCAAAAGCCATTCCAATTTCAACCAATGCGCCTCGTTGTTCTTCGCTCATATCTTCGCAATATAATAAAACATAATCGCAATCTCTAACATCTTCATAACATATTTGCCAAAGTTTTGGCTTGTCATAAACTACGATAGGATTATTTTCATCTAGATCAATCCACCTAGCATTTATATTAAAACCTAATTCTCTCATAGCTTGAAATTTTGTATTATGCCAAACTTTTCCAGCTGAGTAGATTTTGAAATTTTTTGTATTCATTATATTAACTTTCTATTTATGAGATTTGCAGTTTAATCTAAATTCGTTTGAATTTCCAGTAATCTCTGTTTCTTTATTATATATATAGTTATAAACTAGTTTTTAGATAAAGTCAAGCGCCTTCGTAAGTCCTTGATATATAAGGGTTTTTCGTGTCGTGATTTTCGGTTTTGACATACAAAATGTAGGATTCGTTTTTTGTGTCGCATACCATATCTTGTGTCGGTTAACGTGTTAATAAAAAAACCCTTTAAAATCAAAGGGTTAGCGGCCGGGGGCCATCCATGGCCACGATGGCCCTCTAAGTGGTGCGTTTTGAGAATGATTCTCATTCGCATCTGCGAGGGTTTTACCCCTCGTCAGAAAAATGTGCGTCCCATTCTTCAGGCGTTATGCCTGTCATCAGGAATTCTCTATCGTCAGCCGATATGCTCGGCATGACGTTTTGGATAAGCTCGCCAGCTTTCCATCTATCAAGTTGAGATTGCGTAACGTCAATCTCTCTTGTGTGGTCTTTCATTGAGATAGGGGATAATTTAGTAACTTGCATTTTATATCCTTTCAAGTTGGTTAATTAAAGTTTGTAAAGCATCTTCTCTGCCTTGTGTTTTATCATTGTAATCTATGCTATGCCATTTTGGGCAATCGTCAAACATATATTCTTTATGAAGTGTAACCTTGTCAAAAGCAGATAACGATTTTTTGTCATTGCTAGAAAATTTCCAATACCTTAATGGATCGATTTCTCTAGAGTTAAGCCTTAAGTCTTGATTTTTTCTAGAGATGGATAACCAAAATTTGATAAAATAAACGTCTTGATTATTTTCCCAATCAATAACATCATTCATAAAATTTTCATATTGCCTCCACGAACACCATTCCATAATTGGCTGAAGTAATGCTCTTGAATAGTGTGACCTATCATAAAAAACAATTTGTCCTTTATTTGGCATCAACAACTCCCAAGATTTAAGCCAACTAGCCATCTGTTTTTTAGTTGGCATGAATGACGGAACAATTGAATATGTATAAGGTGGCAGATATTGAGTAAAATCTTTAATTGTTCCCGATTTTCCTGCACCATCTCGACCCTCAAGCAAAACTGCAATTCTAATATTTCTAGAGTGTATTTGCTCGGCTAGTTGATTTAGTCTTATTAAGTTATCTAATTTAGTCATATTAACCTCGTGTAATTTTGTAAGCTATTTCAACTAGGATTATTCCTAGAAATGATAGTAGTAAGTAAGATAAAATTATTGTCATAACGTGACCCTTTCTGTTTGTATATTATTAATATAATCATTCTTTCATCAAAAGTCAAGGGTGGTAGGTCATTTTTTTATCCTTTAAAATCAATGAGTTAGCAAATTAGTTGTGAACGTGTTAACTAAAAAAATGCAGTAATATCAATGGGTTAGGTCGCGGGGGCCACGGTGGCCGTCCGGCCATGGCCAGTGGCGCCGCTGAGAATGATTCTCATTCTCAATGGGCGATGATTTTTCTTCTATAGTTAACGTGATAATTCTTAACATAATAATAAATTCTGCCTAGTCTTTTTCGACTGTAAAACATCATTCTTGCCTTTGTTAATGGTGGAAGATGTGTTGAAGTGAACGAATCTATTTTATTAATCATCTCTAATTTTGTCATGTTAAACCTCATAAATTGCAGTTATAATAAAACCAATTGAAGAAATTATTAAACTAGCAACTAACATCTCTTTCATATAAAAAGGATTAATTGATTCAGTTGTATATATTATTTCTGCAACAGGTAACATTGCTAAAGCAAATAGTATAATTGCGATTTTTGCTATATATCTCATCTTAACCTCTTAACTTAAAATTACGAATGTAACGACTAAAAACATTATAAAAGCTGTAAACTCTAAAAAAATTCTTAACATTATTTTAACCTTTCGTTTAGTTTGTTAGGATTGAAAACTTGAACACCTAATTTTAAAACTTCTTTTTTAACTTCTAGATTGTCATCAAACATGATTTTTCTAGCTTGTTTGAATGGTTTTAGATTAAACAAACTTGATAGTTGTTTACGTTTCAAAACACCATCAGCAGTATTATTGCCGATTGGTCTAGATATAATTTTGTTAGGACAAATCCCATTTTCCATTAAAAACTCATAATCTGCATAAGTCATATTTCTAGCAGTATGGACAATGACATAGTCACCTTTTTTCTGTCTACGTCTAACTTGTAAAGCCAAAGGTAAAACTTTATCATTGAATATTTTGCTAGGAGTAGCATTTTTAAACCAATGTTTAAGATTTAAATTACCATTTGATAAAGTGGCTTGTCTATGTGACGAATCAATAGTTGTTCCGTCTAAATCGAATATTGAAATTTGTTTAATCATTTATTTAACTTTCTATTTATTTAATATAATAGTTATAGCAGTTAAATATGTATAAGTCAAGCGTCCTAATAAGTCATTGATATATAAGAGTTTTTTACGTTGAATTATCGGCTTTGTAAGTAACTAAATGTAGGATTCGTTTTATGCGTTGCATACCATATATAGTATTGGTTAACTTGTTAAGTATCTTAAGTCATTGTTTTTAAAGGATTTTTTGGCGGGGGCCAGGGGTGGCCATATGTTAAGGGAAAATGTAGTGTTCACGTTTTGTTCTCGCTGGCGCGTTTATAGAATGGGAAAAGGAAAAAACCCATTCTATAAACTATAAGCAAAAACATTAATTAAATATATTGGAGAGTTTCCTTTCAGCGGTATTTAATATTATTCTAACTCTATCAACTCTTCTAGTTTTAAAGTGAGAAAATAATTCTTTTTCAAGAGTCCGTATGTCTTTATCATTAAAATATTTTTCTCTAATAACTCTTTCTTCTAAAGGTGTAAGAGTAAGTAAAGCTTTAGTAATATATCTTGTTTGTAATGCTGACATTTTATCCTCTAGTTGATTCATATATCATATAAACGATTGCTGTTAAAACAAATAATGTGACGAATGCTAAGTAAGTTATCATTTTTATCTCTCCTTGTTATGCTATTATAATTGCATATATCAGTTTATAAGTCAACCCCTTATATATAAAATAATTAATTTTTTTAGTTAATATGTTAAGTATCTCTCGTAGGTATAGGGCGGTTAGGAAGACTTGCATCTTGTCGCTCGCGCAGCGCACACTCACACGGCCTCGACCCGATGTTTTTCAAAAAACACGTATTCACTTGACAACCCTTAAAGGGAAGAGTAATATAGACTTGTAGTCTAAAACAGATTTAAATTGGATTTTAAAAAAATTTTACAGGGGAAAAATGGAAAAATTCAAATACGGTCCTTTGATTTGGAACTGTGTTAACGAAGAGGATGAATCAGGAAATTATTTTTGGAATGGTAAACCTCCCGTTGACTATGATGATGCTGGTATACCTATTGACGAAGACGATAATCAATGTCTACCTATTGAGTGCCCAATTCATCCTGGATTTGTACCAAAAAAAGAACGATGTAGTTGGAACGATGCTATTAAAAATTACGTTCCTGACATTAAATATTATAGAGAATGGTTTGAGGATAATTTTTTAGTCATATCAGATCTACAGATTAAAAAATATATTATGAAGTGGGTTTGCAAGACTTACATTAGTAGATGGGGTTACCAAAAATTAAGAACTGAGTGTCAATCAGTAGAAAGAATGATGGATAAAATATGGCCACAAGACGTACACAAATAATAAACGCACTAATTTCACATCTAGCAACAAATACCTCAATCCTTGAGGGCAACATTTCACGTAACTACCATGTATTAGACGAGGTAAACGATTTTCCAGCACTTACAATGATTCCTCGTACAGAGGTTAGAGAGCATCGTGGGGCTGGGCGAAAAATCGCCACGTTCAACATACAGATGAGAGCCTATACGCATGATGGAGATGGCTCAGAAATTATCGATACAACGGAAGATTTAGGCGAAGAGATTGACGAGGCGGTAGACACGTTTGCGGCCTCCGCCCGCGCACTAGAGGTGGAAGAAGCACGAGTTCTTACCTTCACTACAGATGAAGGACTCTTTGCACCTTATGGAATTGCAGATCTTGAAATCCAAATAGCCTATGAGGTGAACATATGACAAAACAAAATACAGCGATAACTACGTCAGTAGACGCACTAAACAAAACACTTGAAGCACCAGCGCTTGACCCAGTGGTTCTTGCACTGGCAAACGACTATCTAAGTGGTAAAGGGGTAGGCGAGCTAGCAGATGAGTATGGAATCTCAGAAGACCGAGTGACCTCAGTAATTGAAAAAAAGGAGGTCAAAAACTATATTGATTCTGTATTTGCAACTCAAGGCTACTTGAATCGTATTAAGCGAATCAATCTAATTAATCAGGTGATTGACCAAAAAATTCAAGAAGCGGTCGAGACTGGCATCTATTCCAAAAAAGATCTGCTCGACTGGATGAAGCACTTACAAGAGGTGGAGACATCTCTCAAGCCAAAAGCTGCACAAGGACCGCAGGTCGCAATTCAGGTTAACAACTATGACAAACTAATGAAGGACCTAATGGAGTGATAACACGCCGAGAGATACATCAAGTGTTCTACATGATTAAAGGACACTGTACAGATGACCAAACAGCTCGTGAGTGTTATGATTCATACTTTAAACGCCTCTGGTATAATGAAGAGGCTTATACACGTGAAGAGGGTTTTGAAGAGGTTTGGAAAAAACTAGACAATTAAGAATTTTAATCTGTGGAGATTCTTATTCTCATGAAGATTTAATCATAGATGACTTTAAACCAACCTATACTTGGATTAGTTTGTTAAAAAATGACTATACAGTACACAGTGTAGGGCAAGCAGGCGCTTCAAACTTGACAATTTTAGAACAAGTTTTAAAAAATACTCGTAATAAAGAAGCCTGGGACTATATTATTGTTTCATTAGCACCTTTATTACGTGACTCAAACAGTTTAAAACACTCTATTAAGATTGTACATACGATTATAAAACAGGTAAACCAAATCGCTCATAATTCTTATGTCTGGTCTTGTTTTGAAGACTTTAGAAATATCGTTTCAATTGATTGGCAACCTTTTGTAGCGTATAATGAACAGTTTATTAAGATGCAAAATGAAGAGAAACATAAAACCACTCATTACACAGGTTGTCATTTTACTCAAGAGGGAAATAAAGCAGTGTACGAACACATGAAATATATAATTAATAGGGGTGAGCATAACAATGTCATTGATAAAAGATCGAGCACTTGAGCGTGTAGCTCATATTGAAGCAGACTGGAACCAGTTTATTAAAGAGTTGCCTGACCATGGAGATGCAACTAATCATACTTCTGAGCTAGATAAACGCACGTTCTACGGAAGGTATCACTATAAACGTGAGGAACTCAATCCTAAACAATTGCATATTTGTGAAACGGTATGCAGACTGGTAGGGGCTCGTTCTTGGACTGTCAACAAGATTAATCCAGGCGCTATAACTGTTCCACACCGAGATCGTTTTACACCAGCTGCCAAAGCATTTGGTGAGTGGGAAGCATATCAACGCGGTGACTTTGATCCACGAGAGCGTTATGTTCGATACTGGATACCAATTAACAATCGTTCACTGGGACAGTGGTTTGAGGCTGAAGGCGTTCGCACTTTGTGCGACTGGAGAGCTGGAGATGTGATTGTTTCACCTAGCACTCATATTCACTGTTCTGCAACTGTTGGTACAGAACCACGATACATAATTTTAGCTGACGGAATGCAGTCAGAAACTGTTTTACTTCAAGAGAAGTTTACCCAACTACGGATTGAATAAGATGGTGGATGTGGTCGAGAAAAAATTCGCAAGCGCTTCGCGCAACGTTATGCAACGATGGGTGCCGCGCCCGTGAAAACTCTTGTAGCTCAACTGTTAGATGAAACAGATCTTACTGAAAAAGAGGTTGACTCGTTTTGGAAGCCTTGTATGGAGAGCGTTGCGTCTTGGGCTGCTGACAATGGCTTTGACTATAAACGATACACATTCGCAGAGCTAGAACCACATCTTCCAGATTTATCTAGTATAGAACATTTATTGACTCGTTGGCAGCGACTGTGTATATCCAGGATTTGTATGTTTAACAATACAGCGTATGATAAGATTGTTGTGATGGACGCTGATATCATCATCTACGGTAATCCTCAACTAGGTGATGCCCCATTCGGTGTGTGGCAAGAAGAACGTTGGTTTCCTCTAAATCGTTTTCCCCTTCTACCCTATCCACAATGCGGACTCTACTATAGTACTAAAGGCCCTGAGGTTTACCAGTGGTGTTGTGAGCAATTTTCTAACCCAAGTAAAGAGTTTGAATATGTTAGATTAACCTACGAATTGTTAGCAAAAACATACCCTCACTGGACAAGAGACTCTGAAGCAAGAAGTATTGGTGTACATGGGTTGTGTGACCAAGCTATAATAAGTAGTTATATTGCTAACCATGAGTTTGAAAATATCACAAATCATGTAAAATGGAAATGGAATTTTACAGATGGTCTTGGTACCACATATCCTGAACCAGACTCGTTTGTTCATTTTTGTGGAGATAAAAAATTTAAGAGTTATGGTAAGTGGAAATGCTATTTGTTATTTCAAAAACTTGATTCGTTTTATACAAAAAATCTTCATAAACTTAAATCTAAGAGAATTATTTAGAAAATATAGAATGACAAATCTGCTAATATCTGCAATACTGTCTATATCTTTAATTATAAATGATGCAGATCTACAAAGACCACGACCAAGTGGCAGACCAAAGGAAGAAGAGTATGAGCCAACAACCAAAAGATAATGCAAACGAACCAATTCCCGTTTTAGGACTTAGACCGAGTGGCGGTTATCAAGTGCCTTTTACTGCTGCTACCTCAAATACATCACCCCGCATTGCTAACTCAGTTCGTGTTGTTACACTCTATTCTACACAAGATGCTTTTATTGAAACGGGAACCACCGACTCTATTGCAGCTGACACTACTGATTCGCATTTTTTACCTGCAACTATTCCTTATGACATTTCTCTCGGACCTGAAGTGGTCTCAGAAAACAATGACCGTTTTGTCGCAGTAATTGGATCAACCTTAAGTGGAGTTCTGTATATCTCTGAGAGAGACTAATGGCTATCACAAGACTTAGACTTGCTTTAAGTCTTTCCGCTATTAAGCGGATTATTAGAGATGGCGGAGATGGTGGAATAGTCGACCACATCTTAACACAGGCGAGCGATTTTCTTGTAGCTCAAGACGGTAGACCGATTCTAGGTGAAAATACTGAGTTCGCTACAGGACCACGCTTTGTTGATGAACCACTTTCAGGATTGCTAACTGAGGCAGGTGAATTTCTCTTTACACAAGATGAAAATATTCTTTCTGCACAGACCCTGCTAACAGTCGAAGACACTGGTGAAAACTTCTTACTATCTCAAGATAATAGAATACTGATCTCAGAAGATGGATTATTTTTTCTCACAGAGCAGAGTGACCTTATTGGTCAGTCAACACCTGCTGACGGATTAACCACTCAAGATGGTATATCTCTATTTACTCAAGATGGCAAACAGATACTCGCTGAACAGTCTGAATTTACAGGTCTTAACGTTAAAGGTGACATTCTACTAACACAAAATGGAGACATATTAACAGCTGAGAATAATGATTATTTAAATGCTCAGAGTTCTGTGTTTGTCTAGTAATTAGTTAGTGTTTAAAAAACAGTTTTGACAGTAGTAAGGAAACATGCCAGAATAGCAGCATAGTATATTTAAGACCTAGGAGAAGTAAAAATGGCAAACGTAAAAATTACCGAACTAACCGAACTTGCTGCCATTGACGTGGCAGACAATGACGTTGTGCCTATTGTTGATGTCGGAGGCGACACAACCAAAAAAATTACAATTGAAAGTTTAAAAAGCGCTACAGCTCTTGCAAATGACTTTGTTACTTTTACACTGTTAAATGCTAATATTAACGTTGTGCAAGACAATGTAGCTTCTCTTAGTACAGAAGATACAGCGCTACAAGCTCGTATAGACGCTAATGCTTTAGTAGCTGCCTCTAACGACTTTATTACTTTTACACAACTAAATGCTAATATTAACCTAGTTCAAGATAATGTAGCGTCTATTAGTGTTGATACTGCGTCTGGTACAGAAGCTAGACTAAATGCAAATTTAGATATAGTACAAGACAATGTAGCCTCAATTGATGCGAACGTTGTTTCTATTGTAGATACTGGTGGGCACACAGTTACTTTTAGCGCTAATTTAATTCCCTCTGTAGATGGAACATATGATTTAGGTTCTTCATCAGCTAAATGGAAAGACCTCTACCTCACAGGAAATTCAATCAAACTTGGTGGAATCACAATTTCAGACCTTGGCGGAGAAGGTATCTCTATTACAGGAACTTCAGGTGAGCAGGCAAACGTAGTCACTCCTCAACTTGGAGGAGCTGCTAATGTGTCAGCTAATATAGCAACTCTAGAAGCAAATACAGCTAGCACTGATACTAGACTAGGTGCTAATATTACACTATTAACTAATGAAGATACTGCTCTTCAATCAAGATTAGCAACTAACGTTACAGCCTTTACTAACGAAGATACTGCGTTACAAGCTAGAATAGATGCTAATGCTTTAGTGGCAGCTTCAAATGATTTTATTACATTTACACGTCTACAAGCTAATATAGATTTAGTTCAAGATAATGTAGCGTCTATTAGTGTTGATACTGCGTCTGGTACCGAAGCTAGACTAGATGCAAATTTAGACATAGTTCAAGATAATGTTGCTGCAGTAGAAGCTAGACGTGTAGCAAATGTAACTATAATGACAGATGAAGATACGGCTCTTCAATCTAGGCTAACAACTAATGTCACAATTTTTACTGATGAGGATACTGCACTACAAAGTAGACTAGCTACTAATGTTACTGCCTTTACTAATGAAGATACAGCTTTACAAGCTAGAATAGCTGCTAATACTTTAGTCTCCGCTTCAAACGATTTTATTACTTTTACTCGATTACAGGCTAACATAGACTTAGTCCAAGATAATGTAGCGTCTATTACCGTTGATACTGCGTCTGGTACTGAAACTCGTTTAAACGCAAATTTAGACGTAGTCCAAGATAATGTTGCTGCAGTGGAGTCTAGGCGTGCTGCAAACGTTACTATACTGACTGACGAAGATACTGCACTACAATCAAGACTCACCACTAATGTTACACTCTTTACTAATGAAGATACGGCATTACAAAGTAGACTAGCAACTAACGTTACAGCCTTTACTAACGAAGACACAGCTCTACAAGCTAGGATAGCTGCTAATACTCTAGTTGCAGCTTCCAACGACTTTATTACTTTTACTCGACTTAACTCTAATGTAGATGTAGTGCAAGACAATGTGGCACAAAATGCTACTGATATCACAGCTTTAGAAGCTAGACGCGTAGCTAATATCGCAGGTGCTATATCTTCTGTTATTACTTCTGACTTAACTGCTTCAAGGGCTCTAGTTTCTGACGGATCAGGTAAATTAGCAGTATCAGATGTTACCTCTACAGAGTTAGCACATTTAGATGGTGTATCCTCTGCTATTCAAACGCAACTTGATGCAAAAGCTGACTTATCAGGAGCGACATTTACTGGACAAGTTAATATGGGTGATGATTTAGTTGTTACTGGTAACTTAACAATTAATGGTGATACCACTACTGCCAACTCTGTAAATCTAGTTGTAGAAGATAGAATAATGATGTTAGCTAATTCAGTCACTGGTGCTCCTAGTGCTGATGTAGGTATACTATTCAATAGAGGAAATCAAGGTAATGCGGCCTTATTTTATGATGAATCAGACTCAACCTTTAAACTGAGTGACACACAAGATCCTGCTTCAAACACTGCTTTATCACCTGTAAGCGCCTCAAATTTAGATGTAGGAATTTTGACTGCAGCTACTGTCAACCAAAATGGTGCTACACTAGATGATTTAATTTCCTCTAATGTAGATGGAGCCATTTCCTCTGTAAATGATACTAACTTAACTGCGTCAAGAGCACTAGCCTCAGATGGATCAGGTAAAATAGTAGTATCAGACGTAACTTCTACAGAGCTTGGTTATCTAGACGGTGTTACAAGCGCAATACAAACTCAATTAAACGCAAAACAGGCAACTATAACTGGAGCAGCTACTACTATAGATGATACTGACTTAACTGCGTCAAGAGCACTAGCTTCAGATGGCTCAGGTAAAGTTGCTGTTAGCGCAGTTACTTCGACAGAACTTGGTTATCTAGACGGTGTTACAAGCGCTATACAAACTCAGTTAAATGCAAAACAAGCAACCATAACTGGAGCAGCTACTACTATA
>Ga0222719_10003415_pt1 | contig 14152 bp, 21 predicted proteins | sample C33_34DmetaG_FD_165039 | JGI IMG/M metagenome (GOLD analysis project Ga0222719, IMG submission 165039) | Estuarine water microbial communities from San Francisco Bay, California, United States - C33_34D | ecosystem: Environmental > Aquatic > Marine > Unclassified | place: USA: California...
AAGATCCAGAGGAAGTATGGATCCTAAACGTCTAAATAATAATTACTTTCACGTATGTAAGAACTGTGATAGTAAGAAATTTGCTCAAAAGAAAGGCGTGGAAAAGAAACAAGTATGGAATATGTCTGCTAGTAGCAATCTTCCTGTTGGAAAATACTAGGAAAATACAGATTCATCAAAGTTAACGCTAACCCCGCATCCACATGCAGATTTAGCATTTGGATTTTGAATGTCAAACATTGCACCCATAATGTCTTTCTTGTAATCTATGTTAGAACCAAATAAAAACATGATGCTATGAGAACCTATCACAAGGTATCCATTACCACAATCTACTATTTCGTCACCGTATTCTAGATCGTTTTTGTCTTTGATTAGATCCCATTCATATTCAAAACCAGCACATCCTCCGCCTTTTACATTTAATGAAACTGCATACGCTTCATTTTCTTGGCAGAGCTTGTTAACTTGATCTTGTCCTGATTCTGTAATAGTACAAATTTCCATGCTACTCGCTCTTCCAAATAGTCCAGGCGCCGTAGGCAATACAGCCAAGACCAATAATATTAGTAGGTGCTAATAGCATTGCAAGTCCTGCAATTACAAGTACAGCACCGTCCCATGTTGTACGTTCTTTAATACGATCATTAATCCATTTTTGTATCATAACTTTCTCCTATGTTTATGTGAATATTTATTAAATAATAGTAAGGAGCATTAATATATGTCTTTTAAAGAATTTAAAGAATACTGGGTTAAAGTATTTGCGGCTTTTGCTGAAGCAAACTCTGGTGTTGATATAGGTAACGGCAAGAAAATTATACTAGGGGGAGAACCTATGTCAACTTTTATAGTAGAAGGTGCAGGGGCAGTTGAAATTAAACCAGAGAAAAAGAAGAAAAAAGAATAAACTCAGTTTTAATAACAAAAAAATATAAGTGATGTAAATATTATTCCTTAAGGAGTAAATTTTATGACACTAGAAGCAACATTATTACTTATTGGTGTAGGTGCGTTAATTGCTTGGTTTTTCCTTCATAACACAGAAGAACCTACTAGCACTGAACCAGAAAAGTCAGATCCACCAACAATGGTAGTTACTGATGAAGGTTCTATGGAAGTACCAGCGGCAGCACCAGCAAAAATGACTGCCAAAAAAGAAACAAGCAAAAAGACTGCTACGAAGAAAGCAAAGGTTGATTTAGACAGTATGTCTAAGAATGACCTACTTGCTCATGCTAAAGCAAACGGTGTAAAAGCAAATGCTAGTATGAATAAGGCTGCTATTCTAGAAGCAATTAAGAACGGCTAAGTCTAGTACTTAACTGATCAATTGCAGTTTCACAGCGAGTGAGCTTTCTCTCTAATACAGTGATAGCCGCTCGCTGTTTTTTTGACTGCTCTTCTAAACTGCGAACATAATCCATTGTTGGAATTTCACGTTGTGAGCCATCTTCTGCAACCATAGTAAAACGATCTACGCCTTGCGCTTTTAGACCGCCAGTTACGCGATTAGGATTTTTATCAGGTGATGTATGGGTTAGTGCAGCCTTTTGCTTGCTTCCGTACATTTTAGTTAGATAACTCATAGTTTTTCTCCGTATTGTATTTATCGTGGACGTTTTAGTTCATGTAATAAAAACTCGTTACGATCACACCAGAAATCTTCGAATATTGGCTCGCCTGGACCTGTTAGCATAGTGCTTATTACTTCACAGTGTTTAAACCATAACTGTTTACGAGACAGGAAGCATTTTCTCGGTAGCAGTGAACGCTTCTCCGTTACTTTGATTCTGCGGTTGTTGAAAGCGTAAAACTTCATTGCTTCCTCGCTGAAAATGATTTTTTCCGGTATTGGCATAGTTATACAATTCTATTGATGATAAGTTTTTGCATTTAGACTCAACCATAATGTCTGCATATGGTAAGAAAGTTAATGCCCAGTCGTTAACAGCGCGGTTCCACATATAATCACTGTGGGCACGAAGTTTTTGTTTTTTGTATCCTTGTTCAAGCAATGCTTGCATATTAGGTTTTTTGCCTTTGGCTTGTCTATCTAAAAGATCTTCACGTGATACTGAATAATGAATGACAGGACGAACACCACGCCAACTATCTACTATGCGACTAAATCTATCGTCGGTGGGCTGAATGTATTCTCCACTAGCGACCCAGTGGTGGTGTATGTCAAGAACGAGTGCGACGTGGTTGGCAAGTTCCAGACTGGCGTCGATGCCCCACGACATTTCGTCGTTTTCAATAGTAAGTGTGTTTCGTGCTTCTGGAGACAGTCTTGGAAGGACGTTGATGATACCGGCTGGACCGCGTCTGCCTGAGATGTGGACGTTACATTTGAAGTCTTGCCAATTTTTACCGTAACCCATCCACCGAATAATGTCCGTGTGATATTCAAATTCTTCTATGCTCCTATCTACGATATCGTCATTGTCGCTAGCCAACACAGTAAACTGCCCAGGATGCATACTAAGCCTAACGTCCAACGACCTTGCGAGGGCGCCAACCCTTGCGAAATGCTTTTCGCAATAAGCGACCACATCAGGTAGTTTCCAATAATAGCACCAGTCAGACTGAGTGTATACAGGAAGGCAATCACTGCCGAGTCGAACCATTCGTAATTCATGTGGTAAACTCCCTACGTATTCAATCAGGTTGTAGTACGATTGAATGTTATGCACCATGATGTCCCACAGCCGTTCCTCGGCAACATCACGTGTCTGTCTATTAAGCCACTGAACTGTAGTACTCTTAGTGTTCAGTGGACGTTGAATTTCTTCAAGCAGTTTCTTCTTCTGCGTCTGATCTGGGTGCATGTATTTACATGCAAAGCCTATACGGTTAATCAACATAATTTTGTAATAAGTTCCAAGTGTTTTCCCAATTTTGTATATTATAACATTCGCCTAACTTGTTGTCAAGTATTAATTTTGCCAATGGATAATCATTTCCCTTTTCATCCATTCTATCGCCAAAGAATATTAATCTAATATTATCAAACTCAAAGTCTTTTAATATCTGGCCTTTATCTGCGCCGTTAGGAGCAATATCTAATCCAGTTTCTCCGCCTACAGTAGCAGTTAAATTTACAAAATGATTATTGAACTTATTTGCAATGTTTTGTCTTTCTTTTGTTTCATCGTCCCACTTTACATATGCTTTTCGTTCTATCGCATCAGCATTACGTCCAACTATGCTGAAGTTCACCATACCAGGACGATGTTCAAAATGTAAGCCTGTACGTAGAGGAAATTCACTAGACACAAGTTGTCCACTTAACCAATCGTGTGCTTCTTCTGGAAGCACCCAATAATTTGTGTTAATGTTTTTACCTTGCGACCAAACATCATTGCCGTTGCAATTATAAACACGGATTACATTTTCACAAATAGTTGTACCTAGTTGTTCTACTGTTTTTGGATAGTCGCTTCCTGTTACAAGATACACATGGTGACTATAACAAAACTCTAAAAACCATCTTTGGAAATTATCATCTATTTTGCCACGACTAGGAGTTAGTGTTCCGTCTACGTCAAATATAAACCCTTTCATCTCCAGTTCTCCTTTACCCACGGATCGTTACAGTTATGTGGATTTGGGTCGCCGTGGAATACACAAATACAACAATCTTCTTTTGGTACACAATCTTCTACCCTAGCAAATGTTCTTGTACCTTTTCGTCCACCAGGTGCCCAATCTTTAGTTTTTCTAATTTCCCATTTCCAACTTTGTATCCACTTGTCGGGATATAAAGTAGCAGGAATATTATTATCTTTAGTTGCTTTAAACAACCAGTCTTGATCTCCATGCAGTTGACGCATAATAACTTTATAATTTTTATTAAACTCTTCCCAAACTACATGCAGTTGTCCTTTTGTATATCTTACAACAGAACTGTTATACTTTTGCCAATCAACACGCATTGCTCTAGTAAAGTCACGTATTGTACACCATTTACCTGGATTAAACGTAAACAATTTATCTATGTTAGATGCAATTACTACGTCTAGATCAATATATAATATTGTTCCTTCAATAGGAAGATCCTTACTAAACATATACGGTTTACACCACCACCCTTTTAAGTAGTCGGGTAATGGAATTATCTTAATGTCTGGATGTATTCCTTTTGGATTATCAGTTAAGCAATAAAAGTCAAATGTTAAAGTGCAATGCCGCTTTACCATATTAAAAAGGATATTAACATAATCAGCATTATATTTGTCGCCGTGCTTTAAACAGAGGACAGAGAATTTATTCTGTCCTCTTCTTTCAGCCTTTAATGCTCTATATTCTTCCTTAGTGTATAGACTTTTATCAAGTTTCAAATGTTTAACCTTGCTATTGCATCCTTAGGCGATTCCCAATCCCAACGTGGCTTCATAGGAAGTACTTCGTCTGATGTATTTTTACGTTGAGCATCTGCTTTTGCAGTTTCTTCGTCTACTTCACACATTGCATCATTGCGTTCGTGTTCGTACACTCTTACACGTTCTACATAACAACGTCCTTGTGTTGTTTTATAGATATAATGATTAACGTGTTCCCAAATAAACAGCGAACTCATTTCCATTGAAACACCACTTGGCAATACACGAAGATTTCCTAACAGTCCGTTGCCTTCTGTAATGTGTTCTGGTAAGGTATTGATGCGTGGATCGTCTGCTGGCAGTACTGTTACGTGATCGAAATAGTACTCTAGGAAATCCTTTACAGGTTTTAGTTGTCCAAATGGAACAATCCAACCATGTTCATCTGGTTCACCTGCGAATGTAAATTCTACTTCTCTATCATATCCGTGTACCTGGGCACAGTGTCCTGGTGTACCGTCTGGATTTGTATCAAAGTGTTGTGCGTGACCGCAAGGTAGGTTTTTATAAACCTTAGTTGCTTTAATTTTTATACTCATCTCTTGCCTCCTATGTTTCTAGAGTAAGTTTGATGCGCAGAGTATTTAGAGTGGGATGAGCAATAAGGCCACTATCATAGTTTAATTATTATATGATATGTTACTTATCTTGTCAAGAGAAACATTAAAATATTTCCAGGATTCTGGAAGTACCCAATTGTCTTCTTGGTATATTACAAACTTATGATCTGGAAAACATCTAAACACCATTCCTATTTGATGTATCCAGTATCTTGGATCAACTGAATGTTTATCACTTGTATCATAATTAGAGGTGTCTTTGTATACGTTGTTTACAAGTTTATTTTTGCTATATAAATCAAAACCTATAATGTGTACTTCGTTTGACTCCAATGCTCCTATTAAAACAGCATACGGTCCACTACCCCACTGGAACGGTTCATCCCAACGCTCTGTGCCAATGTAAGGTAACTCTGGAACTTCAATAATATTTTTAAACGTATAAAAATAGTGCAGCCAATCTTTTCGAGTGTAAATTTTTGTATTTAGATTAGTTTTATTTGAAATGACTTCATTTACTATTCTGCGATCAACACACACTAAATGGTCTACTTTGAAGTCGCGGTAAATTGCATTGCAACCAATTTTAATTGCATCAATTTCATTGATGTTAACAACCTTACGACTTTCTCCGTTGCCTATTACTAGACTGTGTGCCTTCACGAACTAAATCCTTTGTTTCTTTTATGTATTGTTTAACTTCAATGAAGTCTTCAACTGCTCTTGTTTGTAGCTCGGTTATGCTGTGCAGTTTATCCATAACCCACCACCACCATATAACTGCAACAGTTAAAAATGTTCCTGAGATAATTACAGCAAGTTGATGGTGTAATTCGCTAAATCCTAAAAAGTCTGTTAGAAGTAAAAGAATAGTAGAAACGGTCGGCGCTATTACAGCGGCCCTTCGCCAATAAAATGTTGAGTTCATTAATCGCTCCTTGTTGTTAGGAAGCGATGAGGCCAAATTGTTTCCACTCGCCTGGGGTACCTTCTCTAATGCACACCCACCCGATATATCCTGTTGGTATAGGATTAGTGTTCCAAATTATATCACCTTTTGAATAATTTCCACCTGTTGGTAATGAGTCGCCTACTTCCTGTTTCTTACCTTGTAGTCTAATTGGACCCGCTGTGGTAATTGAAACATCCTCTTGGAAGTTTGTTACTCCTATGCCTAAAGAGCCTTTGATACTTACTTTTTTATGTAAAACAATGTTGCCTTCGCTGCCTATTGTAATCCTTGGTGTATTGTCAGTTACAAGATTTAATTTAGATGTAGTGTATGTACCTACATTAAATTCTCTATCTCCGTAATCAACAATAAACTCATGATCTATACTTGCGATACTTAAAGCACCGTTTGGATTCTCAATACCTAATCCTAAACGTTGACTTTCGTTATCCCAAAATACAAATCCACCTAAACTAACATCACCCGATACTTTTAAAGCCTGTAGAGTACCAACAGTTCTTAAGTTACTTTTAACAACACTTGCACCCAATTCATTGCCAGTTAGTACAGTAGATCCGTTAATTTGATATTCTTTGTCTCTTAGAACGTTGATCGACTCTGATGAAAACAAATGCCCGTCTTGATATGTAAACTGTCTAGTAGGACCATTGCCTGTCCATATCAACCCCTTGTTAAAAGGAGCATTGCCGTTTTCGCCTTTAAATTCTAAGTTACTTGTTCTTTCGTTTCGTATGTCTGCGTTAATTTCATTAACTGACAAACGTTGAGCAGTAATCTCACCTTCTACATTCAAACTACCTAGTACTTTAGTATCGCCTACTATTGCACCTGTTTTAATAGCAGGAACAGTAATCTTATCATCTGTAATAACAAGCACTTGCTCGTTTGGATAATGAACTGAATCACGTATGCCTACACTATTAAAGTTAGTAATCATACCGCCATTAATCTTGTTTCCGCTTAACGAACGGTCTGCAATTTCAGGCGATGGTGCAGGGGTTTTTGCAATTTGTTCTATTGCATTACCTAGTGTTTGTAACGATTGTTTGACTTGATCTATGCTCATGTAAGTATTTATCAAGATACCTTAAGTAGAATGGTATCTGGATTAATACGTCCATTAAGTTTTGTATCAGTAGTGCTGATTCCGTCTAGATATTTGCGTAAAGCAACCTTACCTGCGGCTTTAAACTCTTTAAGTTGTTCTTCTGGCTTACGAAGTGTCTTTTGAATACTTTCTGTTTCGTTATAACCAATAATTGTAGTACCTTTAACTTGTAGTCCACTAGTACCACGGCCCATTCCTGTTGGGTCAATATTGGCTGCTACATATTTGCCAATTTTACGTGTTTTAATATTAAACACCCAAAGTTCGTTTGCGCCAACAATGCTTACTGGATCAACAGATGCAAGTGAATATTTTTGATCTGCTTTCAAAAACTTGAGTTTTTCTACCAGTTTAGTAGCACTCTTAGGTTTAGCAACACGAGGCTTACGAGTCGCTTTTGCTTTATCAATAATAAAGTCAAGTGTCTTGTTTAGTTCTTCAATTGCAGTACGATACTTTTTAATGTCTGCTTTCTTAAGATGAGCATAACCTTCTTTAAGTTGTACCCAAAGGTCTGCTTCAGTTTCTTCCATTTTAGCAAGTTGCCCTGCTGTAGGCATACGCTCTAATTCGTCAAAGTCATTTAGTGCAGTTTCAAAAAATGTTTTCATCTTACGAGCGTGTGCTTGACTAGGTTGCAAATTGTTAAAGTGTTTGGATAGATCAAAACCTTTAGGATCAAATGTGTTTGGATCTGCAACCCAACCCTCTAACCAATTATCAACTTCTTCTAAATACGCAATTGACTGCTCGCGAATGCGTTCTTGAATTGTAGGAACATACACATTGGCTTTTTTCTTTTCTTCTTCTTTAACTTCTTCTACAACTTTTCCACCTCTTTCTACTGCTTCCTTAACATGCTTGTGTAGAAATTCTGAATGTGGTTTAAGTTCGCCTGCGGTACCTGCAAGTGATTCCCAATATTCTTTATATGCAGGATTAATGTCAGGGCAACCATCTAGCATAATACTAGCATAAGCAGATACTGTTGGAGATATATAACCTTTTTTGGCTGCGACAATGTCTTTTTTGCTGTAGCCATTTTGTTCCATCCATGTGTACGTATTTTGTACTAGGTCTGCCGTTTTATATTCGTGGTAATAAAAATCAACAGCAGTACGTTGCAAATTGCCAAATGCTTGAGGAGTCATATTCTCCCAACCTTCAAAAGAAGGTCCAGCAAGTTTACCGCCTCTACGACGCGGTGCCAATCTAACTTTAGTCTTTTTACGTGCCATGTGTATGCTCTCCTAACAATATTTTGCTAGTATATATGTTCTAGGTTAAAAAGTCAAGCTCTTTTGAGAGCCCAGAATGTGGCGTGTTTGCCACTCAAATATCCTGTAATAACAACACGATAGCCCATATTCATAGGATCGGGTATAACATTGAAGGTTGGATCTGTGGCTTTTTCCATACACCATTTGCCCGCAGGTGTTTGTTGCCATTCGTAAATTGGATGGGCACAGTAGATTTCAGGATCCTCCACATCGCCCATCCTAAACTCGTGTAGTACGTACTTACAACTTTTCACCCTGTTCAAATCCACGGAATGTTTTAAAGCGAGGAAAACGCAAACTGTATGTACCGTCTTGATTTTGGGTAACTGCATCTGCTCTTATTTCAACAAGTTGATCAAGGAGATTATCACCAGCATTCCAAAAATCATCTCTATCACGATCGCTAAAGCCGCCACCAACATTGACTGTGATTTCTTTGTCATCGTCGTTGCCGGAGCAAACCAGAGCTCCAAGGCGTCCGATATTTCGTCCAGTACCTTCTTCATATCCAATTACCTTTAGAGTTACTTCAATAAACGGTTTGGCTTTGAGCCAACTATGAGATCGCTTGCACGTATATGGTGCGTCAACATCCTTGATCATTACACCTTCATATCCACCGTCTACAGCCTGTTTATTAAGCCCTACAAAGCGTTCTTGTCCTTCTGTAGTGTCTAAGTCTACTGTTTCCCAGTCCAACGCTTGTACGTGCTTTAAAACGCTTGTATGCTGTTCTACCCAATCCTTAACCATTGCACTACGTTCGTGTTGCGGTTTATCCCAACCGCCATTTTTGAAATGGCCCATGGGAATTATGTCAAACAAATGTAGTACAGCATCGTTAGCCTGAACATTGTCCTTACGATGTACTTGTTTCATTAGATCTTGGAAGTTAGCACTCATTACTTCACCATCTAACATAATTGGATAATCAAAAGGATGGTCTTTAATTACTGCTTCAATTTCTGCCGCAATGTGTCCAAAGTTATGAAACTCTTTTCCGTTGCGGCTAAACATAGTAACACCAGTTGGCTTTACAGCAACCAGTACACGGACACCGTCTAACTTAACTTCAATCTGTTTCTTGCCAGTTAGTTTCTTTTCGTGATTGGCACTGTCATGTGCGAGTTGGCAAGTGAACACAGGTATGCAACCTGGTACTACTTTGTTGACAGTCTTTTCACTTACACCGCATCGTAGGTCTTTAATAAGGATACGACGATACCAATCATTCCATTGCTCTGTAGTAGCAGCCTGCATACACAATTCAATAGCGTCACGTGCCGCATGACCTGTTAGTGTACGAGCATTTAGTTGCTCTGCTAGTTCAACAAACACTTCCCATTTGAGTCCTTGTCCACTTAACACATCACTACGAACAGGAACCTGCTTTACACCAAATGTCCAAAGCGGATCCAATGCCATACGCAATCCTTCAAAGAACTCTGGAAGTCCTTCTTCGTGTGCCGCACGAATAATATCTTCTTTATTAATACGACTGTTATGGATTTCCAACTGACGGATAATAAAATCTGGTTGTGTTCTCATAATATTCCGGTTCCATTTCTAGTGATTCGTGGAAGTCAAACACATTCCAACCCTCTAATGTTAATATTGTAGCGTATTTAGGTGTACAGAGCAAGAGCTTTCTTTCCAATATCTTGCCATTTTCAATTCGCTCAATATCGTACAATCTATGTTCAATCAAAGATCTTCCTTCCAAGTCTTCTTGTCAATAAACACTTTAAGTGTTTTATCATCGTCTTGTAAACTATACTTGATTCCTTCGCCCTTGTCAAGATACTTTGTATATGCTCGTCCAGTTTCGTCAATCACTTCAAAGCGATTTACACTTTTCATTTTAACTAAGTCTTCACCGTCAAATAAACAATTATGAATAGCCATATAACCGCAATCCATACCGCGAGTATACATACCTGGATCAAAACCAAAAGTTTGATATAATACATAGCGATAGGAACCGTTGTCTTTTAAGTCACCTTGAAAGATGCGTTTACATACAGCATAGAACGCAAACTCACGATCGTGTTCACTAAGATTATTCCACCATGAATCAACTTTAGATTCGTGACGTAAACTTTCTTCGCGCATCATTTCACCTATCTCATGTATTTTAGATAATGATTCTTCGCTCATTTTATTCTTAACTCCTCTATATTAATTGGGGTATAATTGATATGTTCAACGCATACACATCTGTGATGTTCTGTTGGGCTTGGGTTTTGATGAATGTGTCCGTGTATGTTTAACAACATAGGAGCAGTTTCATCCGTAGGAGCACCACGCCTTAGTCCGCTTTCATGTATTGGAACGTGCGTTAACAACAGTCCGAACTCTGTAAACATACGCCACATGTGAATCTTAGCAAACAGTTCGTTTTGTGCCATCCATTTAATGTCGTCGTGATTGCCAACGATTAGTCGTTTGCTACCGTTTAGTTTGGACCAATACTTTTTAAACTCTGTTTTGTCGCCCATCATAACATCACCTAGGTGATACACTTTGTCACCAGGTTTAACAACACTATTCCAATTGTCAAGCATACATTGATTCATTTCTTCTACAGATGAGAAGAGGGCACCTCGAATAAGATTCCCTTCATCGTCTGTAAACTTTAGTATATTGGCGTGAAAAAAGTGTGTGTCACTTATCAGCCAAATCTCTTTGCTCATATCAATCCTTAAAACTGGAGTGGATGACAGGAATCGAACCTGCATGTAACGGATTTGCAATCCGGGCCCTAACCGTTCGGGTCACATCCACATGAAACTTGGCATCGGTGCAGGGAGTCGAACCCCGGCTTGCGGTTTTGGAGACCGCCGTGCTACCGTAACACTTCACCGACATTGTTTTTACATTTTAATATCTTCTTTCTATTTTGTCAACTGTTATTGGAAGTTATTTTTCATCCACTTCCAATAGTCGCTTGGGTCGTCGTACTGCATTTTACTACTCCATAAAAAAGCCCGGAAACTAAGTCCGGGCTTTATGTTAATCTTATTGAAATTACATCAACACGAACCCGGACTACGATCTGATAGTAGCCAGCATAGACATAGGTTGTGTATTGTATTATTCATAATATTATTTATCATCTCTCTTAACTGTTATGCTTATACGAGGTTTTTCAACATTTTGTACACTATGTGGAAATTTTACGTTTAGTAAATACCAAGTGTTTGGTTGTGCATTTAACTTTGCGTATATACTTTTTGGAAATTTACTGCGATGCCATAGTGTAATTACGTTGTTTCCTCCTGCCTCTATAATATAATTATATTTCTCTTCAACATCTTTGTCAACATGTATTTTTAAATTTTCTTGAATTACTTGATATCTTACAATTACTGGATACTCAAAGTGTTGTTGTATAAAGTCATATAATTCTTGTGATACTGGATAACTTGCATACTGTTCTTCTTGCGCTTCTCCGTCAAACAAATTACTCTTATCTATAATAGATGATAGATCTTCAATTAGTTCTTTAGGAATAGTAGGTAAGTAATCAATAACTTCATATAACATACCTATACTTATATTCTTTGTTTAACTATTTTTGCTACTTCATCTGATATTAATATTTCATAATGATTAGCATTTATATATTCGTATTCTATATCTTTCCGCCAAGTCATACTCTTCAGTGTAACAACTCCGTCATTCTCACCAAAATGCCAAGGTACGTGTCCTTTTGTTGAAACTAGTTGTAACCAAGGACAATTAATTTTTGTTCTTAGTGCATCCATGATAGGCTTATCTCTTGGACCTACATCATAAAATAATTTGTAAACAGGAAGAATCATTTTAGCCCATTCCGCAGTTCTGCTTCCTTTAAAAGGGGTGCTAATACTAACTACACCTGTTACTGGAAAATCTTGTTGTAAAAATGTAGCATATATTCCGCCTAGGCTATGAGCAATGATATAGAAATTCTTTTTGTCTTTTAGATCTTCTCGCATTGCGGCAAGATTGTGTGCAAACCCATCTGCACTATTATAACTTAAATCTGTAAAGTTATCAAATTTACAATATTCTTTTATATAATTGAAACTGTTAGTTGTTGCATTAGCACCGTGTATAAAGACTATATGCGGCATTTTATTTCGCTTGAAAACATCGAACATATTAGTCCTTTCATTCAATGTTTATTATTTATATGGTACACCGTAGGAGAATCGAACTCCTCTTCCAGGCGTGAAAGGCCTGTGTCCTAACCGATAGACGAACGGTGCATATATGGCGGAATGGACGAGACTCGAACTCGCGACCCCATGCGTGACAGGCATGTATTCTAACCAACTGAACTACCACTCCGTAATTGGTCGGAGATGAGAGATTCGAACTCCCGACCCTCTGGTCCCAAACCAGATGCGCTACCAGACTGCGCCAATCTCCGATACTTGGTGGAGATGACAGGACTTGAACCTGCTACCTTCTGAATGCAAATCAGATGCTCTCCCAGGTGAGCTACATCCCCTTAATTATTCAATAAAGTAATTATACACGAATGTGTGTAAAGGTCAACCAAAATTGGACGATTACGCCGGCGGATTTATTATTTTGTTGTATCTAGCAACTCTAATACCGTTTTTAGAATTGTATTTGGCTGTTTCTGCACTACCTGCAACAATACCTGGATCTTCTTTAAATGCGTTGTATGCTGCTTCGTCAGGGAATCTAGTTTTCTGTGTTCTAATTAAATTATCATCTGAAAACAACTCTTCAAAATTTTCAATAATTCCTGAGTCTTTGTACCCATCAACGACGGTTTGGTGCTCAGGAGACTTTTCCCAAAATGCTACATCAGTATTAGGACGTATATGTTTGACAACAACTAAAAAAGAAGCCATAGTTTTATTCTCCTGTTCTCTATTTGTATTTATCAATTTCATAAAGTCTAACTGTAATTTTTAAAACGGATAATTACAAGTACAAGTGAAAGAGACATCGCATGAATAATATTTCGAGATACTACAGGACACCTAATTCTGAAACTAGAAAAAATGGAATTTATTGTCCTGTATTTGATCGTTGGCTGCTAATTGATCACAACGACTTTTGGGTAACATTAGATACTGCTAAAGTCTTGTCGTCTAAAATATCATCTACAGTATACATATTGCCTGATGTCATGCACCTTGACAATTCTAACTGTTTAAATTGGGGGCTGTTTAACAAAACTAGCCAACGCCGCGAGAACAGTAGTGATTTAGTTAGAGGACAAATCCCATTATTAAGAAAATTTAATGGTGATTTTATGCAGTTTGTTGATCCAGGTTATCCAGAAGATTTTAAAACACCAGAAGGTATTGAAATATTACATCGTTTAAAAAACTTTGCAGAAGTTACTCATCGTTATATGTATGCCGCTAAATTAACTCAAGCAATACAAAGTGCATATGATATGAAATCATTTGGACAAGAACTTGTAGATCCTGGAATATTAAATGGGCTAGAAAGTTTTCATGGCCCTACAGAATATAACCAATCATTTATTAAAACAATTAAAAACTTCTTTTATCATGCAAATACTGTAGAAGAAGCAGAAAGCAAGATACGCGACTTTGTATATTTAGATAACAATCACCCCGCATATCGTATGCGTCTTAAACTGTTTTATGAAATTTTAGAAGGTAAATTTGATGAGTATTGAACTTCCACTTCTTTTTAACAACGTATCCTATGTTGACAAAAGCGGTATTAAACAGTTTTGGGACGAATGCTATAATGCGTCTGGACCAGGCGGTAAATTTTTTATAAACATTTCTAAACGCTTATCACAAAGTAGATTTGTAGGTCGCAACGGAGAATGGAGTTTGCCTTGG
>Ga0222719_10003416_pt1 | contig 14151 bp, 15 predicted proteins | sample C33_34DmetaG_FD_165039 | JGI IMG/M metagenome (GOLD analysis project Ga0222719, IMG submission 165039) | Estuarine water microbial communities from San Francisco Bay, California, United States - C33_34D | ecosystem: Environmental > Aquatic > Marine > Unclassified | place: USA: California...
GATCATTAGGAGCTGCAGCAATAAAACCTGGAGGATAAAAATTAAAAAAAATGAGTTATAGAAATCCAAAAATAATTACACCGCCTAACTATGGAGAAATATTTGCAAAAAACATGCAATATGGAGCAAGTATGGTACAAAGTGCTATTCAGCCTATTGTTTCAGCTTTAGAAACACAGAAAAAAACAAAAGCCAGAATGGCGGAGTCTACTTCTATGTACCAACAAAATGTACGTAATTTAATAAACACAAAAGCAGGGAGTTTTGAAAATATGTTTGAAGAACATTTGCAAAAAAATGCAGATGCATGGTATGAAAATGAAAAATCATATGCAAATGGCAAAATTGATGCAAAAGAATATAACACATTTAAAAACAATTTAAATCAAGAAATTTATGACGCAGCGGCAGCAAGTGAGTCTTTAAATAATGTAATAACATTTATTGAAACAAATAAAAATATATTATCGGGACGTAATGATCATGAAATTTTTGGGCTAAAAGAAGCTATAGAAGATCCTAATGAATATAATTTACAGCTAACTCGTAACGAAGAAGGTAAAACTGTATTTAAATATAAAGCTCAAGATGGAAATACAGTAGAGTTTGATTATTCAAAACTGCGCTCTGCTAGAGCAGAAGATATTATATTAAGAAACAATTACGCTGTAGACGGCGATATGGGAAAAAAACTAAAAAACTTAGGTCTGCTAGCTATGCAAAATGCTAATGATATGATTGAAAACGCTCAAGGCACACCAATTATAAATAAAAAAGCTGGGACACAAACAATTAGAACATTTGCTCAAATTTCAGACAAAAATAAATTATCTATTGTAAACAATGGTATAGCAGCTTTAGCATCAGGACAAATTGTTTTTACAGATAAAGAAATAGAATCACATTACTTGGATGAAATGCATGGTGGTTTAGGTGAATATGAAACAAGAGTTGCACAAACAGCAGCTGTAATGGCAAAAAAATATGGTATAGAAAACGTAGAAGAATTAACTGAAAAGTTAAAAACACCATTTAAATCAGATATAACAATTAAAACTATTAACGGCGAAGATGTTTCTGTTTCTAAAATTGCTTTAGATGCGGCTGAACAAGATTTAATTATGAGAGGTATTAAATCAACTACAACAGGCAATAGGTTCTTTTCAGGTCCAGGAAGAATACAGACAGGTCAAAAAACAACGCCTTTAAAAGCATCAACACCGTCTGATAAAGAAATAAATACTATAAACTCAAAACTAGAAGCAATATCTACACTATATGGAGGATTGCAAAACGGTTTTAATAGTAATTTAACAGTTAATGAAACACTTGATCCTAAAGATGTTTCTTTAAGTGGAATATATAATGTAAATATTAAAACCCAAGATAATATTCAAGCGCTCCAAACATATATGGAAGACAATTTAGGAATGCGTATAGAAAGAGTTACAGATAAAAAAGCAGAAGATTTTGGGGCATTCGCTTTATATGGAAGTAAAGAAAACCCTTTATATTATGCCAATGTAGAAAAAGAAATTTTAGGGGTGCCTATTGCTAAAGGTGCTAAAACACAAATGAAAATTTCAGAAAACACATCTTTATTTGATTTATTATCATTTAGATTACAAGTAGAAGATATTAAGGTTAGCGCAGATGAATTAAAAGATGTTTACGAAAAAACGGCAAATGACCCCGTTAAATTTACGTCATTAATATCAGAGCTTTTTGGTATTAGCAAATACGCAAAAATAAGTAGCAGAGCAAATAAATTTAATTAATTATGGAAGAATACACATTTCAAGGTGAATCTTATACAAGAGAAGAGCTTGAACAAATAGCTTTAGAAAAAGGTTATAGTTTTGAGCAGCTTCTGCAAAAAAATCCGTCAATTGAACTGGCGGGAAAGCAAACGGGTGTTCCAAGTCAGGCTGCAAATGTAACACCAGAAAATGTAGCAGCCGATGGGGATTCCAACTTGGCAAATACTTCTTTGGAGTCACAACGTTTAACAAGGAAAGAACTTGAAGAACAAGAAGAAAAAAGACAAGCAGGAATAAACGCGGGCTTTCAAGCTATTAACGTTGCTACAGGGGGGAAAGCTCCTGGAGGTTTAATTAAAAAAACAGCTGCGTTTGCTGGTGGTTTTGGAGATATATTAAAAGGGATTGGAGAATTTGTTGATATGCAGTATGACGCAGGAGTTGTAAGCCCTATTAATCCATTAGGTCCTATTCCAAAACTTATTAAAGGCTATATTACAGGAGAAGAGGATCCTGATATGATAAACACTAAAGGGTTAACTGATATTTCTATTAAATTAAAATCTTTAAATAAAAAATACTATAATGATGATGGCAGCCAAGCAGATTTTGTAGACTTGGTTGAGCAAGGAAGAATGGGAGAAGCTTCTGATGAATTAGTTTCAAACGTGTTTACTGCTGCTCCTTCTTTAGCTATAGCATTTATTCCTGGCATTGGAATACCAGCCTTATCAGCGTCAGCTGCGGGTAATGCATACGAACGAACAATGATGGAAAACCCCGACGCTAATAAAGCTTTAGCTTATGCTGTTTCAACTACGCAAGGAGCTGTTGAAGGATTATCAGAATTGGCAGGAGTAAGATTTATAAAAAACGGAAAAAGAGCTTTAAAATTTTTAAGGCCAAAAGTTGGAGACAAAGTTGCGGAAAAGCTTGTAAAAGAGTCATTAGAAACAACAAGCAATAAATTTGTTAAAGCAGCTTTTAATTTACCTATAAAGGGAGCTGGAGAAGCTTTTACAGAAGGTTTTGCAAATGTTGTAAATGAAAGCTTACAAGAAGCTGTTTTTAATGAAGGTTTTCAAGAAGGAGAGTTTGGAATGATATTACGCAAATCTTTAAATGAAGCAGCAACTGGATTTGTTTTAGGGGGAGGAGCTTCAATTGCAACTTCTCAAGTTACAGACCCAGCTGTTCAAAATATAGCTTTTCAAATAGCCCCAAATAGTACAAAGCTAGATATACTTACTTTAGAAAAACAAAAATTTAGTTTAATAGATATAAAAAGTAAAACTAAAAGAAAAAAAGATCAAGTAAAAATACAAAATCAAATAGAAGGGATAGAAAAACAAATTAGTGCAGAAAAGGCAGATTTAGTTACGGCTTTTAATAACATGTCAAAAAAAGAAAAGCTTGATTATGCAAAGTCTATTGATAATATAGACGCAAAATATGATTTTTTATATAATACAAATTATAAAAAAAGCGAGAAAGATATAAAACAAATAGAAGAAGATATAAAAGCAGAATATAAAAATTTAGAAACCGCAGCATATAAAAAATATGGGGTTACTAAAAAAACCGAAGAACTTATTACTCGAGTTATAAAAGGTAGTGAAAAAATAACTTCTCAAATTAGAAATAATAAATTTAAAGACTTAGACGTTCAAGTGTTAAGAACTGCTGAAGAAATAAGTCAAGCACAAGAAAAAACCCCTGGCTTTAAAACTTCAGACGGTATTTTTGTTTCTAAAGGAACAGATGACACAAAAGCAAAAATTTTAATAAACCTACCGGTAGCTTCTGCGGCAGGACAAACAAACGTATTAGGCCATGAAAAACTTCACTATTTGCTTGCAAAATATTTTAAAACTGACAACGCTTCTTTAACTCCACTAGTAAATTCATTTAAAACATATTTACAAGAATCTAATAATGGCAATATATTAAGTCGTATAGAAGCTAGAATAAAGAAAAATTATACAAATAAAGACAAAACACTAAAAAAAGGTGCTTTAGAAGAATACTTTAATATATTTTCTGATATAGTTGCAAATGAAGAAGTAAATGTTGTAGAAGAAAAAGGTATTGCAAATAAAATGGCAAAAGCTTATACTAATACAATGCAAGGCTTAGGGTTTGCTGAAGTAAAGCTTACAAACGGAAAAGAAGTATTTGATTTTATAAGAAATTACACAAAAAATATTCAAAAATCAGATAAAATATTAAATGTAAAATTAATTGGGTACGGTCAAATACAAAAAATAACAGAAAGTGATGTTGTTATTAAAAAATCTAAATCAAAAGAAATAGACGACGCTTATGAAGCAGGAGCATCGCCATTTGATCTTACGCAGCTATATGAGCCTTTAGTAAATAAATTAATTAACAAATATAAAAACGTGCCTGATTTCAGCGTTTTAAAAGAAGACCTAATACAGAATGCTCTTTATGAAAAAGGAGGCGTTATAGACCTTGTAAATAGCTATGACGGGCGTGGTACGTTGTCTGGTTATGTAGGAAAACTGCTTCCTTTAAGAATGAATAAAATGGCAAGTGATTTATTTGGACAAAAGTTTACAGATGATGTTACAGAAAGAGTAGATGTAGCAGCAGCAGAAACACTGCCAGAACAAGTTGAAAGAGAAGAAACACAACAACAAGAATTAGCAGTAGCAAAAACACAAGAAAAAAGAAATATATTAGATAGAGCAAACCTATCAAGCGAATTACAGCTTAAAGCTTTAAACGCATCGAAAAAGATTTTAGGTACAATGCTTCCTCAAATTGATATTAAAAAAGGAAAAAACTTTAGAGAAAAATATAAAATAGCTGTAAGAAATATGTTGTTTGATGATGTTTCAAATGAATTAAGGGCTTATAGCTCTCCTGATTATAATGGTTATATAAAATTAAACGCAGAAGCTTTATATGATATAATGCCTTTAGCCGATTTAACTAAAAGTCAAGCGCTGAAAAATTTATTTTTAGATCAGCAGTTTGATAAAGATGGAAAACCTATTAGAGTTCTTGAAAGCTTTACGGGTAAAAAATCATATGCAGGTAACTTAGTATTTAAAAAGAAACCATTTAAACAAATTGAAGAAGCTTTTTTAAATGAATTTGCAAAAAAACATTCTAACTCTGTACAAAGAAAAGCTTTTATAATAAATACTCTTGCTAAAGAAATAGCGTTTGATGAATCGATGGAGGCTTTAAATGATCCTATTGTACAAGAAAAAATACCTTTAACGCAGGAGACTGCTGTAAAAGAATTCATGGAAGAATTTGAAATGAATATACAAAGAGGTAGATTTACTAAGTATAGCAAAAGTGAAGCTTTAGACAACTGGTTTGAAAGTGATAAAACTTTTAAAGCATTAGCTAACGTAGTTGATAATCTTTCGCAGGTAGTAAAACTTATGCAACCTACAGGACAATATAGGCATTTAGAAGATCCTCTTTTTGGTGATGCTTTTGTAGAGTATTTTGACGTACCTGCAAAATACGCAAATGATATACGAAATGATTTAAATAATCTTTTCTTTGAAAAAATAGCACAAACTACAGGCACTTTAAAACTATCAGGCTCTAAAATAATAGAAAGACAAACTGTAGGAGTAAGACCTCTTGTTTTAGGGGTTTTTAGAACCAGTTTAGGACAAGATCAAGATAAAGCGTATGATTATGTAATGAAACAAATTACAGGTGACACAAACGCAGCTAAGGATTGGAGTAAAGATGCTAATAAAAAGTTTATATCAAATGAATATCACGAGTCATTAAAAACTTTTGCTTCAGAATACTTAACTGAAGATGATATAAAAACAGAAGCTTTAAGGGAAAATGTTTATAAAAACCTTGTTGACACAAGTGTAACAAACGGATTTGCAGAAAAAATTGATGAGTTTTTTGGATATGAAAAAATAGAACCAAAAAACTATAATAGAAAACGAGCAGGGCTGTCCACTTTTGCAGGCCCAAAAAATATAAAATCATTTAAAATAAAAGAAACAATTGAAAAAGTTAATAATGGCGATTTAAGCGATATAGATGCTCACAATAAATATGTTGCAGAAACCGTAAGGCCTCAATTTGAACGTATATTACTTTCTTTGTATGAATACGTTGAAAACGGAAAAGGATCTCCTAATGAAAATTCAAGAAAAAAGTTTGCAGTAAGGTTTGCAACAATGATGTTTCGTGGGGGCAACACTTACACTCCTTTTAGAGAATCTGCTTTTATAACACATATTGCTAAAAATATAAAAAATCCTTACGCGGAGCATGCAAAACCCATATTAAAACTAGGTACTGATTTTATGGTAAGCCAAGACGGGAATAATTTTTTAGCAGCTTTAACAACAGGGGGAGCTAAAGGAAAAAAAATATTAAAGCAAGCAATAACCTCAATGTATAAATCCAACGGTGTTTTTATAATTGATAGCGCTCAAGGAGCACAAATAGATCAAGCATATGGTAAAACCGACATACCAAATACAGATTACATTACTTCTAGATTTCAAGGTGTAATACCTGAAAGTGAAATTATTTCAATTGAAAGTGGGCTTGCGTTAACCGACGGAAATACCTATGATTTAAATAAAGGTTTGAATTCTGAAGTAGCAGTAGCGCGTTTGTATGATAAAAACAACGAAAAAATGGTTATTAAGCTTTCAAAGTCAGCACCAGCAGAATTTGCAGAAATGCTTGATCGTAAATCTAAAAATGCTGCAGTCGTAAGAAGTGATAAAGATTTTGCTTTAGCAGCTAACCTTGGCAAAAAAGCTAACTATAAAAACAAATGGAATATATTCTTACCGTATAGCGCTGAAGATTTTTACGGGTTATTACAAAAAACCGCTGGTACAGGGAAGCAAGGAGACGAAGATTTAAAGTTTATAAAAGCAAAATTTTTAGATCCATATGACAGAGGTATTGCTAATTTAGAAATTGACAGAAGAGCTTTACTAAAAGAATATAGAAAACTTAAAAAACAAATTAAAGGTTCTCCTGAAAAATTAAATAAAAAATTAACAAGCATAGGATTAGATGCTTTTACGGTTGAAGACGCTGTAAGAATGTTTATTTGGAAACAGCAAGGTATGGCAGTTCCTAATATAAGTAAAACAAACGCAAATAAACTTAGCAGCTACGTAGAAAAAAATAGTGATTTAAGAAAATTTGCATTTGGACTAATTAAAGCTAATAAATCAGATAAATACCCGGAGCCAGATAATAATTGGTTTGCAGGTAACATTGGTGTTGATTTGTCTAATAGTATTAATAAAAATAAAAGATCTAAGTATTTAGAAACATGGAATAAAAATATAAATCTAATACTGAACGATAAAAATAAAACAAAATTAACCGCTGCGTTTGGGACTGATTATGTAAAAAATTTAGAAAGCATTATTGCAAGAATGAAGTCAGGAACTAATAGAAGAGTTACAGATAGTAAAATAGTAAACAGCACTTTAGATTTTATAAATGGTTCAGTTGGAACAATTATGTTTTTTAATATGCGTTCTGCTTCTTTACAGTTGATTTCTGCTGCTAACTATATAAACTGGTCTGATAATAACCCTTTACAAGCGGGAAAAGCTTTAGCTAATGTGCCACAATACACAAAAGATTTAATAAGATTATTAAACTCGGATTTTTTAGTTAACAGAAGAAATGGTTTAAAAATTAATATTCAAGAAGCTGAACTTGCGGATGCTGTAAAAAGTGATAATAAGTTTAAAGCTATAATGGCTACAATTTTAAAAGCTGGATTTATACCTACACAAATAGCGGATAGTTTAGCTATTGCGGGAGGAGGAGCAACTTTTTATAGAAATAGATTAAATACATATTTAAAAGAAGGGCTATCAGAAAAAAATGCAGAATCTAAAGCATACAATGACTGGAGACAAATTGCTAATGATTCTCAACAATCTTCTGACGCTTCAAGAATATCTAATATTCAAGCAAGTGATTTTGGTAGATTAGTGTTTGCTTTTGCTAATACTCCATTCCAATATACAAGACTTACTAAAAAAGCAGCAAGTGATTTAATAAACGGTAGAGGTGATGTAAAATCTAATGCTTCAAAAATTGTTTACTATATGTTTGTGCAAAACCTTATATTTAACTTTTTACAAAACGCTTTATTTGCGGCAGAAGCAGAAGAAGACGAAACAAAACTTCAAGCTATGTTAAAAAGCGATAAAATACCAAGAGTAGTAAATAATATGTCTGATTCTGTTTTACGTGGAGTTGGGTTTACAGGCGCTGTTCTTTCAATGATTAAAAACACTGGTCTTGCATATTACAAAGAAAAACAAAAAGACGAATGGAGGCAAGACTCTTCAAATGTTCTTTTAGCTATAACAGATATTTCACCTCCAATAGATCATAAAGCAAGAAAAATAAAAGCTTTAGTAGAGCTAGGTAAATATGAAAACGATATACCTGATTCGGTAGAGGCGGCAATAAATATTGCATCAATATTAAATGTACCATTAGACAGGGTTCAAAGAAAACTAGAAAACATGCAAGGTGCTACTGATAGGGACTTAGATAATTGGGTAAGAGCTTTTCAGCTTATGGGTTGGAGTGAGTGGGAACTTGAAGATTCAAAAAACAAAAAAGCTCAACGAACTATATTGAAAACAAAATAAAATGAAAAATATTAGTCATCACATATCTTATAGAGAGGGGGTGTTGTCAAATACCGCTACTCGGTTAAACATTGATAATATACCAGACAGCTATCAATTAGCAAACATGGAAGCTGTTGCTTTAAATATATTTGAACCATTAAGAGATTGGGTTCGTGGCCCTGTAAAAATAAATTCATTTTTTAGATCTGTAGATTTAAATACAGCAATAGGTGGAAGTTCTCGTTCGCAACACTGTGAAGGAAGAGCAATTGATATTGATGATACATTTGGATATAAAACAAATACAGAAATGTATAATTATATAAAAGACAACTTAAATTTTGATCAACTTATATGGGAGTTTGGCAATGACACAAACCCAGATTGGGTACATATAAGTTATGTATCAGAAGATCAAAACAGAAAGCGTTGTTTAAAAGCAGAAAGAAAAAATGGAAAAGCAGTGTATAGCATTATATTGGCATGAACAACAGCGTATTAAAGATAGTATAAATAAAAAGGAGCACAAAGCTGTGCCCCTTCCCTGACTAATTAATATGAAAAAAAACTGATTAGTTATTTTTTTTACTTTCTTTTTGATTTTCTTTTTTAAGCGTTTCAACCGCTTCTTCATATCCTTCCATTCTTTTTATAACTTCTAACGTTCCTATAGTCATGTTCTGAGTTCTAATTACCTCTCTAACAAGTTGATCTACTGTTTCTTCTAAACGTTGTAGATTACGCGCCATTAAGATTAATTTATTTTCCTTCATAACTTATACAGGTTGTAGTTTCTTGTACTATTTGAGTACATATACCAAACTCACATTCATTCATTAATTCTTCATCGTAGTAATAATATTCATAACAATGATCTTCTTCAGGAGCGCATGATGCAACTACAATAAACAAAAGTATTACAAACATACATACAATGTAATCAACCACTTTCATTTTCATCGCGCCTCGTTTCTTAATAATAACTTACCACTATACTCGTCTATGGTTTTTATAAGTCTATATATTTTTCTAGATTTTATTTTTATAGCTTCTCTTTCCGTTTTTGTAGACTCTATACCTAAATTACAATATAAGTCAGCGTCTATTTCAAGCAATGTATCAACTTTTCTTTTTTTTGACCACGACTTGTATTCAGCTATTTTTTCTATATCTTCTAATGTATATGGCATTTTATCTTTCAATTAACTCTAAGTTACGCATTTTATCTAACTCTTGCTTGGTTTTATAATATTTTTCTTTAAGAATTATATGGTTCATAAAAAGCTCTTTATATCTTTGTTCAACAGTCATGTTAAGGTGCGGATTAGCAAAATCGTATCGTTGCTTTAGTTTAAGCCTAGCTTCATTGTATATTGAAAGATATATATCTTCTCCCCAATCTTTAAAATTTTTAAATAATTTTAAACCATGCAATACAGAGGCGTGGTCTTTATCTATTACCGCACCAATATCTGTTAACGCATAAGGCGTAAGGTCTCGACATAATCTAAAAAATACCGCTCTTTGATACACATTATGTCTTTGTCTATTTTTTTTACTAAAGTCATTTTGAAATAGGTCTATTAGTATACTTTTAATTTGATTTAATTCCATATTATTTTTTATAAATTGTTAAACAAAAATCTACAAGGGGTAAATACAACACATGATCATCATAATCCCCCATTCTATAACTACGCACTCCTAATAATATTCCCGGATAAAATCCTATGTGTACTTCCCAATTTGGTTTATTCTTCATCTTTTTTTTCCTTGCCCTTTATATTTTTTTTTATAATATTTACTAGACTTCAAACCACTAGTTTTAGTTTTTGCGTGCACACCTGGCCTTCTAACTTTTTTTCTTTCTACAGTTGAATATGAAATACCTTTAGCCATAAATTTTTATTCCGTGTTTATTTTGAACGTCTACTAACTCACGCCATTTTAAATAACCTCTGCTTTCCATAGCCCAATTAGTATATTTATTTATTTGTCTTTCTTTATATTTTTGTCTTGCAATTGCTTTTGAGACTCTAATATTAGCTTCACTGTTTTGTCGCATTCTTTTTGGTTTTGGGGTTTGTAAAGTACAATACCCGGAAGTTGTTCTGTAACATATTTTTTAAACAATTTCCACCGCATAGAAAACGTTTCGTTTGCACGACCTTTACATTCAATTATAAATTTTTCTCCTTCAAAATCAGGGGTATATTTTATTGATTGTATTTTTTTAACGCCTCTGTTTTTAAACTCACCTTTAGCGTTTGCTGTTCTTTCATAACTTTCATTATTAAAGTAAAATTCAGGAATTAAAACAAAAGTTCTTTTTTCGTACTTAGCTTTAATACTGTTTTGCTTTAATGCAATATACATATATTTTTCTAAACCTGAAGCAAAATTAATCCCGTCATATGTAACTTTCTTTGATACAACGGGGCCACGCTTTTTACTACGTCTTATCCTTTTCATTATAATCTTTTAATAAGACTTCTTGAAGCTCATCAGTTAAAACTGATTTAAGTTTTTCAATATAGTTTACAGCGTCCATTAATTCTTCTTGTATATTATTAAGCCATTCATTTATTGATTTACTGTCTTCGTCAAGCGTAACTTTATATTTATCAAAACCTACATCAGATCTTGATATAAACTTTTCTACCACTTTTTGTATGATAGGGTCTCTAAAATCATATCCTCTTTTACTCATCTTTTACAAATGTTCCGTTAACCATTTTACCTTTTCTATTTTTAATTTCTTGATAAGCTTGTTCAATGCACTTTTCTATATTAACACCAAGGTGTTCAGATAGATTAGTTAACACAACAACACAATCTCCAATAGCATCCATTGTTTCTTGCTTATCTTCTTTTAATACTGCTTCAGAAAGCTCTCCTGTTTCTTCATACAGCTTTAATAGCTGCGTTTTAATATCTCCGTGAGTATATATGTTTCTTTCTTTTGCCCAAGCCCTTATACGATCAAATATATTTCTTCCGTTTGTTTGGAATAAAAATTCTTCATAATATGCTTTGTTGTATATAAAACACTTTTCGTTATTAAACATAGATTTTTTAGCGTTTGCTAATATCCATATTCTTGTTTCTTCTGTGTTTTTAAATTCACCTAATGTAGTTTCCCATGTCATACCATCGTTTTCTATTAAGGCATCAGCTAAATGAACACGCGGACAGGGAAAGGTGGTCGTTTGTTCAGTAATATTAATTTTCATTTCTTTTTTAGTCTTTAATAATTTATTATATGGAGTTATATCTACTTTGTATCCAAACTTTTTTTGTAGTTCTCTTTCTTGATCTGATATAAAATCTATATCGTCAGAGCTGAGTAAAATTTCATACTCACCTGCTTTGTAACCTTGTGTTTTAGTTACACGTTTTAATAGGTTTGTTGTTACACCTATTTTTTTTCCAGGAATGTGATACAAGTAATACATTATATAGCTACTTCTGCTTTAATTGTTGGCCCGGGGGTATAATCATGTAATACTAAGTTACCACTTTCATACGTAAAAGAACAATCATCTTTATAATTTGTTTGTTCTATATATTTTCCTATTGCATCAAAATGATTTGTATATATATGCGCATCAATTATAGATACATCTAATTTATTAGGTAAAGTGTTCGTTTCAGAAGCAACATATAACATAATTTTTGTAAATAAACAAATATCATAAGGTATGCCTAAAAACATATCACCTGATCTTTGAACTACAAACATGTTAAGCTTGCCTTGATACACATAAAATTGAAAATATAAATAGCAAGGAGGCAAAGCCATTTGCTCCGTCATTGCAGGATTCCATAAACTTATTACATGGCGCCTGCTGTGTCTATCCGTATTAATATTATCTATAAGGTCTTTTAATTGATCTATATCTTCTCCATTAAAGTTTCTTAATTGATAACCATAAACAGGGCCTAAATCACCTTCAGGTGTAGCCCAGTTATCCCATATATGAACATCATTATCTTTAAATCTTTGAATATTTGTTTCGCCGCGCATAAACCATTCAAACTCTGTGTCAAATATTTTTTGGCTCATATGCTTACCTTTTAATATTGGGAAGTTTTTACCTGTAATTTTAGTTAATCCTAATTTACTTTCAGTAAGAAGCTGTATGCTTAATTGTTTATGAAACAAAGCTTTTGTACCAACACCAGTCCTATCTTTACGTAGGTCTCCGTTTTTTATTATATCAATTAGTAATTTTCTGTATTGTTCTTCGTATATCATTGTTTTTATTATCAATTGGTTTTCGTGTTCAATTCGTATTTATTATAATAATAAATACTTGCTTTATATATTTGTTTTTGTATTTCACCGGGTCCATATATATCAGGTGATAAATTTGGTTTTTCTCCTTTTTTATAAGGGCCTAAGTTTATACCAACTTTCCACGATTTTCCGTTTTCTACACATACAGGGAATATTCTTATGTTATTTTTTACACAATAATTCCATGCTTTATTTTCAAGACGCGTTGAGCTATAAGTACCCATATTGAATTTTATTTTGCGGTAAAGTATGAAGACAGGCACATACAAATATAATAAATCTATACATTTTCCCAAGGTAAAGGGTTACTCAATTCTGCATCTTCTTGTATATGGGGTATATATGAACCACTTTTAGGCTCCCAAGTAAAGAAACATTCTGCACCATTTTCACCTAAGTTTTGAAACTTTACTTTTAATACTTTTACTTTTGTTGTTTTATTCTCATAATCTCTATGTACTAATAACCCATGGTAACTCGCATCATACCATTCACCTCCTCCTTTAATATTATACATAGTAGGTTCTTCAATTTTACCTGAACTATCTTTATACATTTTTGTTGGGTGTGCAACTATAATTACTAAAACATCATATCGTTTTGCAAACTGTTCAATTTTAGTTAAATATTCTAATGTATAAGTATTGACGTCCATACTATTAGCATCTACGTCTCTAATTTTATTAAAAGGGTCAATAACTAAACACTTAATACCTTTACGTTTTACAAGCTCTGCACCTTTTCTTAACACAGCTTCAAGTGATGGCACTTCAAGATCAATAAAATAATAATTTTCATTTATATGATTTGATACCTCTTTCCATTTATCGCCATCAATATCCTCATGTGAAGGCATACCTCCCCATATTTTACGCATAATTTTGTGTGCATGTAAATATGTAGGCGCGTTTTCAGGTGAAGCAAAACCTATTTTCCAATCATGACCTATATTATACCCAATAACCATTTGATCAACGAAATCACTTTTACCACTACTCGGTATACCAGTAACAGTAATAAACTGACCAGTGTAAGTGCTGAAGATATTATCAAAGTTATTAATCCCAATCTGAAATCCCGGTTTGAAACCGTTTTTAACAAAGTCTTGTAAATCATCTTCTAAGTCTTTAAAAGTTGTAACATTCTCTAATGGTACAGGAGATGCTTTTTCTATTATATTAATTAAAGATTTAGGGTCTTCTAATAATACTTCATTTGCATCTTTATGTTTATCATAGTCTACTGTATAACAAACTTCAGAACCTAATCTTCTTATTAATTCTTGTTTTAACGCTATACCAGCTGCATCATTATCAACTGCTATAATAATTTTTTCTTTATCAGCAAAGTAATCAATACAATTATCTAAATAATCTAAATTATTTGTATTAAGTGTAGCGCCGTTTGGAACAGAAATTACGTTAGGAATACCAACTTCGTGTAT
>Ga0222719_10003418_pt1 | contig 14149 bp, 13 predicted proteins | sample C33_34DmetaG_FD_165039 | JGI IMG/M metagenome (GOLD analysis project Ga0222719, IMG submission 165039) | Estuarine water microbial communities from San Francisco Bay, California, United States - C33_34D | ecosystem: Environmental > Aquatic > Marine > Unclassified | place: USA: California...
TATTGGTTGATGATATAGATATTGATGCTGATCCCATTTATACTAAATCTCAAATTGGCTATTTACCAGAAGGAGTCCCGCTTTATCTTGATTTTTCCCCCGCCCTTTACCTTGATTATGTTTGCGAAGTGAGAAAAGTTCAAAACGCTCAAAATCAAATCCAAAAGGTAATCAAAGATCTACAACTTGAAGAAGTTAAAGATGTTCCCATTGAGACACTTTCTAAAGGATTTAAAAGGAGAGTCGGAATAGCCCAATCTCTCGTGCACAACCCAAAACTTTTGATATTAGATGAGCCTACTGATGGATTAGACCCACTCCAAAAATTTGAAGTTCGTAAACTCATCCAAAAATTAGCAAAGACAAAAGCGATTATTATCTCTACACATATTCTGGATGAGGTTCCAGAGGTCTGTAATAAATGTTTGATCATTGATCAAGGTGAAAAAAAGTTTGAAGGAACTCCAACTAAACTAAAAAGAAAAGTCGGTAAATCTTTAGATGAGAAATTTAGAAAGATAATCAGCTAATGCTTGCTTTAATTAAAAGAGAGCTAAAATTATTTTTTATTACTCCTGTCGCTTATATCTTCACGGCAATTTTTATTATGACATCTATGTCTTTAACTTTTTATTTTGGAAATTTTTTTGGTTCTGGTGTTGCTGATCTAACAACTTTTTTTAGCTTTCTACCGTGGGTTTTTATTTTCTTTATTCCAGCAGTTACCATGAAAAGCTGGTCAGAAGAAAAACGCCTAGGGACGATTGAGCTTTTAATGACTTTACCGGTTGCTTTATGGAAGGTGGTTTTAAGTAAGTTTATTGCAACTTGGGTTTTTGTTATATTTTCAATAATTCTCACTTTTCCAATTTGGATCACCGTTAATTATCTTGGAGACCCTGATAATCTTATTATTTTTGGCCAGTATTTAGGTGCAATTATCATGGCGGGTTCTTATATCTCTTTAGGTATCTTTTTCTCTTCATTGACTAATAATCAAATTATTTCCTTCATTATCTCGATTGTAGTTTCTTTTGTTTTTACTATTAGTGGTTTTCCTTTGATGATTAATTTTATCTCTCAAGTTTTTCCTTTAGAATTAGTGGAATTAATCTCTAGTTTTAGTTTTCTTACTCACTTTTCATCTATACAAACGGGTTTCTTTTCATTCAAGGGTTTAATGTTTTTTCTGTCTTTCATGGCTCTTTGGAATTATCTCACTCTAATTAAATTTATGAATAGGGAATAATGAAAAATTATATTTTAAAAAAATATTTTTTAATATCTGTGTTGAGCACTTTTCTGTTTTTCTTATCTTTCAATTTCATCATTAATAAGATTAATTTCAATATTGGTATTGACTTTACATCAACAAAAACTTTTACTTTGTCTAAAGGAACAAAAAATGTTCTTGCCAATATTCAAGAGCCAATACGAATAGAATTTATTTATAGTAGAGAAATTTCTAAAAATATTCCAATTATCCAAAATTATGCCAATCAAATAGAAGGTCTTTTAAGTAGATATGTCGATCTAGCTAAAGGAAAGATTTACCTTGAAACCTTAGATCCTGAACCCTACTCAGATCAAGAAGATTATGTGGAGCGCTTTGGAGTACAAGGATTACCTATCGATCAAGAAGGATCCAATATTTACTTTGGTCTTATTGCTACCAATACTACTGACGATATTGAAATCATTTCTTTTTTTGATCCATCCAAAGCAGGCAGCTTAGAAAAACAATTAACTGATATTGTTTATAAATTAAATCGAATTGAAAAACCCACAATTGGTATACTTACTCAAGTGGAAACTAAATCACCCAATCCAAATATACCTTTACAAGGGGAATATATAATTTTTGAACAATTGGAAAACTACTATGAAATCAAATACCTTAGTCCGACCGCTGAGAAATTTGAAAACATCGATCTCTTATTAGTCTATCACCCTTCTGAAATTTCAATGAATACTGAGTATGCTATTGAGCAGTTTATTCTCCGAGGAGGGAAAACTCTTCTTTTTGTTGACCCTTATTTTGAAAAAGATGATTATAGTGAAAAATCATCAGATTTAGCTAATGTCCTAAAAACTCTCAATATAAACTATATTGATCAAGTCATTTTAGATGGTGCTCAGGCAACAAGGTTGCAAACACAACAAAATATATCAGACAATACCTCTCTTCAAACATTGCTAAAACTCAATTGGCCCGAGATAAGAACAGATTTCATAAACCAACAGGAAGAAATTAGTAATGGACTATCATTGGTTAGACTTATATCTCCGGGTGGACTGATGAAACTAGATGAAGAAAGTAAAACTACCTATACAAGTATCCTCGCATCAAGTGAACTAACCATGGATTTAAATATCCCAGAAGTCCAAGATCCGATCAATCTTATCAATAATTTTAACCCCTCAGGTATTGTTTATGATTTTGCTGTTAAAGTGGGAGGTGATGCTATAAGTAGCTTTGAAAATTTTGAAAATAAATATTCTAATCATCTAAGTCAGTCATCAGAAAATTTAAATGTAATTGTTTTTTCTGATGCTGATTTTATTAGAAGTCCTTATTGGGCTAGAGTCCAGAGATTTTTAAATTCTACAGTCATTGAAGAGTCATCTGATAACGGGACGTTAGTATCAAATATTATGGATGTACTAACAGGCTTTGATGATTTTGTTGATCTTAGAAATAAAGAAACACCTTTTAGGCCATTTACAGTAGTTCAAAAACTCCAAGCAGAGGCTGAAAAACAATACTTAGGACAAGAACAAGAACTTCAACAAAAACTCGAATTAGCGTTACAAGAAATTAAAAATCTTTCAGGCGGCAGAGATAATGAAAACGTTCAATTGTCAGACAAGCAAATGGAGGAATTGGCGTTATTCCAATTAGAAGTAGAAAAAACACGAAAAGAATTAAGAGAGGTAAGAAGAAACCTCAACAAGGAAATTGATGCACTTGCAAATAAGATTAACGTCATTAATACTTTCTTAATTCCCTTTCTTTTAATTATTTTGATGTTTTTCTTACCCTATCAATTAGGAATCCGAAAAAGGAAGAGTCGATGACTTTAATAAAGAATATAAAAATTTTATTAGTTCTTACCGGGGTATCTCTTGCCATATCTATTGGCATGTATTTCGATGGAAAAACAAACAAACTTAATAATAATCAGAAGCCTTTGATATCTAATTTTGATGAAATCCTCTCTCAAATCTACTCCATAGAATTTAAAAATAAAGAGGAGTCCACGATAATTGAGGATATTGATGAACAGTGGTTAGTTACATCAGCATTGAACTTGCCTGCAAATACAGAGCTCTTAAGTAGGTTTTTTATCCAAATTAGAGAGGCTAAAATCATTGGTCCAAAAACAAGCAATCCAGATCTTTTTTTTAAACTAGGTTTAGATCAAGAAAATGTCCAGACATTGGTTCTTAAATCTAAATCTAATGAAATTCTCTATTCTCTCGACATCGGAAATTTCAATTATAAAATTCCTGGCACCTACATCAAAGAAACATCATCAGATCAGTCATATCTAATTACAACTAACTTAACTACGGATGTATCTAACTTTTACTGGATACCAAATGATCTAATTAATATCGGCAAAGACTCTATTAAATCTGTTCAGATTTATAGCAATCAATTAATTAGTTTAACTAACCAACAAGGTTTGATCACTCATGACAACCTTCCTTCAGGATATAAAGAAATTAGTGAGAACAGACTGCCTGACGTCTTTACCTCTCTTACTGATTTGCAACATAATGGATATTTGAATAAAAACGAATTACCTTCAAATACAGATTTAGAAGTTCGTTATACTTTTAACAACGGTACCGTGTTATATGCATCTTTCTTTGATATACCCGATGAAGGCATTCATGTGACTTTTGATTGGAATTATTTAAATGAAGAAATTGAAATTTCAAAATTTATTAATTTAGATTTAAGTGGTAGTCAATTCCAACTTAGCACTATGGCACTTTTAGACACTGTTGCTTATCATATACCTCAATTAGTTTATGATAACCTTAATTTAAAACTTAAAGAAAAAACAGACTAGATTATTTTTTGATGAGTAATCAAAAAACTCATCTCATGAGAATATCTTTTTTTTGGAGTAATTGATGTCGAAGGAAATTTTAAATTGTTCGGGCTATTTGGAAATGCTTGTGTTTCAAGACATAATCCCTGAAAAGGACTGAGTGTTTTTTTTGAAGACTTATATCTTAGATGATGACCACTATAGAATTGGATACCAGGTTGATTGGTTTTAATTGACAGTAGAATGCCACTATGGGGGGACCATAAACAGGCAGCAAATTTTTGCTTTTTATTTAAAATAAAGTTTTCGTCAAAAGGCCTACGATTTAAATCTATTTGTTGACCAATATGTCGAAATTGTCTGAAATCATATGGGGTTTGGTTAACATTTTTATACTCACCTGTAGGTATATTGGAGGAGTCATTTTTCAAGTATGAATTGGCATTTATCAAAAGGAAATGATCAAAGATAGTAGTTTTTGATTTATTCAAATTCCAATAGGCATGGTTAACTAAATTAATATGAGACTTCTGATCAGATTGTGCAGAAAAGATAATTTTGAATGAATTTTTATTAATTTGGTATTTGCATTGCACTTTAATATTTCCGGGGAAGCCTTCCTCTAGATGGGGAGACAAATATTCATATATAATACTATTTGAAGTTTGCGCTTTGATTTTCCATACCTTTGAGTCAAAACCTTGATGCCCACCATGTAAGATATTTCTACCTTCATTTTTAGAGAGTTGATAGGTTTTTGAATTAATTTTGAATTTTGCATTTTTAATTCGATTTGCAAATCTCCCGCAAGTAGCGCCTAGGTAAGGTTTATTATTTAAATAATTTTTATAATTACCTAAATTTAAAATTAAATTTATTTTTTTTCTTTTATCGACAACTTCATAAAGACTGGCTCCAATATTGATTGTTTTTATTTTAAGAAATTGATTTTCTAAAGTATGAGATTTAATCAATAGTTTTATAATTTAGTAATATTTTCAATTACTGTTTTTGTTACTAATTTTAATTCTTCTAGTGGGAGATTGATTAATTGAATGCGATCATAAATATTCGGGTTTTGATTGATTTTTTTTCTTAAATTATCACCAAATGTTTTTCTTAACTCTGTACCTATATTAAATTTACAAACATTTGTTGTAGAGGCTAATTTTCTTCTGAGTGTATGATCAATCCCGCTACTTCCATGGAGAACTAATGGGATAGATGTTAAAGACTGAATTTTTTCAATAACGTCAATATCAATAGAAGAGGATGTATTAGTTTGAAGATGGACATTGCCTGCGCTGATAGCCATAGCATCACAATTCGATTTATCAGCAAATTCTTTTGCTTCAAGAGGATCTGTGCTTTGCGACGCTGCCCCTTCACTATATCCAACAAATCCGATTTCCCCCTCGACCGAAATATTATGTTGATGAGCTAATTCTGCTATTTCATGGGTTTTTTCAATATTCTCATTTAGTGGAAGCTTGGAGCCATCAAACATCACTGAAGTAAAGCCGTTTTCTATTCCTTCGATGCATTCTTCTTTACTATAACCATGATCCAAGTGACAGACTATTGGGTGCGAAGACTGTTCAGCCAAATATCGAAACATTTTGCCTAAAATAGGCACGGGCGTGTTAGCCCTACATCCAGGACCTGCTTGTAAGATAATCGGAAGGCCTAACTCTTCTGCTGTCTCTGCATAGCATCGTGCATCCTCCCAACCTAAAACAACAAGTCCGGCAACTGCATAATGGTCTTCTTTGGCTTTGCTCAGAACTTCTGAAAGAGTTGCTACTGTCATTTATTTATATTTAGCAATCATATCTTTAATGCCTGGAATTGTTTCAATTTGATAAGCATGAGTTTTTTGGAAATATTGAACTAGAGATCGTTGGCTTAAGCCAACTAAAATTGTGAAATAATACATCTCGTATCCAGGAGCAACAACACACGGGTGATAGCCTTTGTTAATTGCGATAGTTGAACCATCAAATAATTGATAACCGAAACCTTCTTTGTCATCTTCATATTGCATTACTTGAACACCAAAACCATGGCCAGGCTTAAACCGATAATTATAAACTTCATCATGACGAGTCTCATCTGGTAGGTTGTCTGTATCATGTTTATGAGGTGGGAAACCAGACCATCCTCCAGCGCCAACGGTGTATAATTCATTCACAAGTAGTCTTCCTACCTGTTCGTGTTGCTTGGCACCGAGGATATGCTTAATTTTTCTATGAGTTTTAGTATCATCAGAACCATACTGAACAACATCGATTTCATTTTTTTGAACTAAAAAAGGGTCAAGTTTTTTTTCATAAATACCTCCTGCAATAAAACACTCTGCATGGTCGGAAAGACATTTAATAGTACACTCTGCGTTGGTGGGAATATAACTCCCCTCTGGCTCACCATCCCATACATCAGATTTTCTAGTTCCAATTTGACCAAGGACTTTGCCATCTACAGAAAGCTCGATCATTCCAGTAGCAGGAACTACGCTGCTCTCATGATTTGGAAGTTGATAACTATAACTTTCGCCCTTGTTTAATCTGATAATATTGAAATAAACCAAAGGTACTGTTTTATTATTTTCCTCGAATAAAGCTTGATTTTTATTATCTGAATACGGTATATGCATTTATATTTCCTCCTTTTGTTTAATAAATTGATTTAATTCTTCTAAATTTGGCATGGCAGATGAACATCCTACTTTAGTAACGACTATAGCGGCATTGGCAGAGCCTCGTTTCACTGAGTCCTCTAATGAAAAGCCTTGGTATAAGGAGCTAAGAAAACCTCCATTAAAAGCATCACCCGCACCTGTCGGCTTGATTGCTTGGACATTATATATGCCAAAATCTTGTTCGCTATCTTTTGTGTAAACTTTTGAACCTTTTTCTCCCATTTTATAAATGATAATAGAGGGTTTTTTTTGTATCAAGGTTTGAGCGAGTTTTAAACCATCGCTTGAATTATCAGCAATGTTAAACTCTAAGTCATTACCAATAATAACATCCATCTCATTCATTATATTTTTATAAACTTCAGACTTTTTTTCATCAGACTCCCAATTGTAAGGTCGATAATCTAAATCAATAATTAAAGGTAACTTTAAAGCAGTTGCTTTTTCAACTGCTAAGAATACTGCATCTCTTGATGGATTAGAGGAAAGAGTTACTCCAGATATAAATACTGAAGAGTAATCTTCAAAATTAATTCTTTCTATATCACTTTGATCTAATTGAAGGTCGCAGGAGTTATTTCGATATAGAATAGATTGATTATTTTCTAAAATAGTTTCTACCACTGCAATCTGAGTTTGGAATTTTTTATCAATCCTCCTACAAAATTTTTTTCCAATATTAAAATCATCAAGCTTTTTAAAAATATAATTACCAATAGCATCATCAGAAACACAGGTAACTAAATCTGAAGCTACATTTAGTTTAGATAATGCCACACAAGTATTGGCTGCAGACCCACCAAGGTGTGTTGAAAAATTTTGAACATCATCAATTTTGGTGCCTAGGGGTTCGGGATAAATGTCCATCCCCGCTCTTCCAATCACTAATACTTTTTTGGAGGAGTTAAATTTCAACACAATATTTTATTTAAGAATTTTTTGAATTTCTTCTAAACTAAAAAAGTCAGCTTTTTTGCAAGTGGTTTTTATTTCTTGGGGGGTCTGTGTATCTGCGGCTTTCATAGTTGATTTGATAATATCTAAAACATGAAGGGATAACTCTCCGCTACATCGATGATTTAGGCCATTTTCAATACAATAAGCCATTTCTGAGAGACCGACACCTCGATAGTTTGCATTAGTGGGAGACTCATTTGCTCGTTCGCTTTGAGAAGTAATGTTTATTTTACCTAGAGGCAACTCATCAGTTTTGTGTTCCTCCCAAGCACCATAATCATCTGTACAGGTCAAAACCGATCCTCCAAACATATTAGGATCAGGGACAATCATCGATCCTTTGTCTCCATATAGTTCAATATGATTTCTTTGATGTGCCACTACATCAAACGATAAAGTAATTTGGATTAAGGCTTGATTATGAAACTCTAAATTTACTAGATAGCTTGTAGGACATTGTACATTAAACTCTTGATCTTTTTTGGGACCAATCCCAATAACTCTTTTTTCAAAAACTTTAGTTGAGATTCCATGAACACTTTTAGCCGGACCTAGTAAATTAACAAGCGCAGTAAAATAATATGGACCCATATCCATAACGGGTCCACCTTCGTTGTTAGCAAACCATGGTTCAGGATTTGGATGATAAGATTGAACACCTGGATAAGCAAAGATTGCACTTCCGAGTCTTACATTTCCAATCTTATCTTGATTAATTAAATCAATTGATTTTTGTATTCCTCCGCCTAAAAAAGTATCGGGGGCATTACCAATATACAGACCTTTAGAATTTGCTAATTTTAAAAGCTCCTCGCCCTCTACAAAGTTAACTGCCATTGGTTTTTCACTGTAAACATGTTTTCCATGATCAAGGGATTTCTTAGCAACTTCATAATGGGCTCTTGGAATTGTTAGATTAAGTATAATTTCAATTTCACTATCATTCATTAGCTCATCGACTGTGCATGAGGTAATCCCATAAGTCTCTGCGCATTTTTTAGCATTATCAAGATTGATATCTGCGCATTTAATAATTTGAAAATTATTAAAATAATTATGTCCACGAAAATAAGTCTCAGATATATGTCCGCAACCAACTAATCCTACTTTAAATACTTTATTCATTTACTTATCTAACCCGCTCATATTTATATATTTAATCTCAATGAAATCATCGATACCATATTTTGAACCTTCACGTCCTAATCCTGACTCCTTAATTCCACCAAATGGCGCTTCTGCCTTCGAGGTTAAGCCGGTATTTACACCAACCATTCCGTATTCTAATGCCTCAGCTACTCGCCATACTCGCCCAATATCTCTTGAATAAAAGTAAGAAGCTAGTCCATATGGAGAATTATTAGCTAATTCAATAACCTCTTTTTCATCTTTGAATTTATAGACTGGCGCGACTGGGCCAAAAGTCTCCTCACTAGTAATTTTTGCTTGAGGGGTAACTTCAGTTAAAATTGTCGGTTGGTAAAAATTCATTCCTAATTCGTGCTTAGATCCGCCAATAGCAACCTTGGCTCCCATTTGGACAGCATCTTGGACGTGCTCTTCTACTTTATTTAAAGAGTTTTGATCAATTAATGGACCAGAAGAAACTTCTTCATCTAAACCGTTTCCAACTTTTATCTTAGATACAGCTTCAACGAATTTTTGACAAAACTCTTCATAAACTTTTTCTTGGACATAAACTCTGTTAGCACAAACACAGGTTTGACCGGTGTTTCTAAATTTACTTTGCATTGCCCCTGCTACCGCATCATCGATATTAGCATCATCAAAGACAATAAATGGAGCGTGGCCGCCTAACTCCATAGAAACTTTTTTAACAGTTTGAGAACATTTCTCTAGTAAAACTTTTCCAATTTCAGTTGACCCTGTAAAAGATAATTTTCTCACTATAGGATTAGTAGAAAGTTCGTCACCTATCTCAGAAGCCTTACCAGTAATCACATTTAAAGTACCTCTTGGAAATCCTGCCTCTTCTGCTAATGCGGCAAGAGCCAAAGCTGAGTAAGGTGTTTGACTAGCTGGCTTAATCACAACGGGACAGCCAACAGCTAATGCTGGCGCACATTTTCTAGTAATCATAGCACTTGGGAAATTCCAAGGAGTGATAGAGGCTACTACTCCTACAGGTTGTTTGATGACAATAATTCTTCTATCAGTTAAAGGATCAGGAATGGTGTCTCCGTATACCCTTTTAGCTTCTTCGGCAAACCATTCTATAAAAGAAGCTCCATACAATATTTCACCCCTTGATTCATTAATGGGCTTTCCTTGCTCAATGGTCATTATTTGAGCAAGCTCTTCTTTATTTTCGATTATTAAATCAAACCATTTCTTAAGGATATTAGACCTTTCTCTTGCAGATTTTGATTTCCACTCTGGCCATGCCTGGTTAGCCGCCTCAATAGCTTTTTTAGTTTCTTCTCTTCCGCATTTAGGAACCGTACCTATATTTTCTAATGTAGCAGGATTATTAACTGATATCGTATCGCCAGATATTGAACTGATCCACTCACCGTTAACGAAACATTTATCTCTAAAAAGCTTAAAATTATGCATCTTTTTAATATATCAAACTTTTGAGTTTAACTTAGTTCTAATTTGCCTGGAGGCTTCGGGGGAGAAAATGGATATCCACCAACTACTGATTGATCAAAGTCAATTACTGATCCTGTCATCATACCTGAGTCTTCAGAGGCTAAAAAGGTAACTGCTTTTGCAACTTCTTCCGTTCCCAGCAATCTTTTAAAAGGTTGTTCTTTTGCTGCATCCTCTAACCAATTATCAGGAGCGCCATGAAATTTGGTTTGAATTTGATGTTCTCCATCAGAAGCCATCCAACCAATGTTTAATTGATTTACTCTTATATTATTATTTAAAAGAGCGAAGGCAGTATTCTTAGTCAAAGTAGCAAGCGCACCTTTTGATAAGCTATAAGATGCAAGAAAAGGCTGTCCGGTGATAGCTGCTTGAGATCCAATATTAATAATAGATCCTTTAATTTCTTTTTTGATCATATCTTTAACCACATCTTGAATTAGAAAAAACGGACCTTTAACATTAGTTCCTATCATTTTATCAAAAAGTTCTTCAGAAGTTTCAACAATATTGCCTCGATCGGTTAATCCGGCGGCATTAACCAAAATATCTATTTGAGAAAATTTCTCTAAAGTAAAAGCAATAGCTTCCCTGCAATTTTTGACATCTGATAATTCTGTATTAAAAAAGTGAGTTTCACAGCCTGTTTCTAAGTGAATTAACTTCGAGATTTCTTCTCCTCTTTTCTGATTTCTGCCTAAAATTACAATTCCTTTAGCGCCCATCTTGGCAAAATTTAAAGAAATTGCTTTTCCCAAGCCTTGCGTTCCCCCGGTAACAACTGCTACTTTTCCATCTACTCGATTCATTTTTGATATCCCTCTATTTCATATCCGTTCATATTTAAACATTCCACCAATTCTCTATTCCCAATTTTCGCATATTCTAAAGGATTAGCTTTAGCTGGGTCTTGCTCAGCTTCTACTATAAACCAACCTTCATACTCATTTTCTGCTAGAGTTTTGACGACCTCTTTAAAATTAATACTTCCATCACCAGGCACAGTAAAGGCGCCTTTCAGAACAGCATCAAGAAAACTTTCTTTTGATTTGTCTAAATTATTGACAATTTCGGAGCGGATATCTTTTGCATGAAAATGGTTCATTCTTTTTGCATACTTATTAATTACATTAATTGAATTTCCGCCAGCAAATGTCATATGACCGGTGTCAAAAAGTAAATACACAGCTTCTCCTGTGTGATTCATTAAAAGATCAAGCTCTTCTTCGGTTTCAATAGCGGTACCCATATGGTGATGAAAAGAAATAGGCATTCCAAAATCAGCACAGTATTCTGCAAAAGCAGTTAATTTTTTTCCATATTCTTTAAAATCTTCTGGATGAATTTTTCTTTTTGTATTTAGCGGAGCATGACGAATATTTTGAATAGTTCCAGCCGTTTCACCATAAACCATACATGGTGCATTTAAATCTCTAAATAATGTCAACTGTTCAAGTGCTTGGTCTTTTTCCTTTTCCAAATCGTTATCTAAAATAGTTCCAGAATACCACCCCGAGGCTAAATAGAGTTCGTGTTTATTTAAAATAGGACCAAGTTCTTGTGAGTTTTTAGGGAATTTTCCTCCTGTTTCAACCCCTGAAAATCCTGCTATTTTTGACTCACTCAAACAAGTTTCAAGTGTTGTTTCCCCTCCTAATTCGGGTAAATCATCATTAGACCATGCGATAGGGGCAATACCAAGTTTAGCTTTCATTTTAAATTCCTTTTTTTGAAAGTACGATCATACTTAAAAAAAATTTTTGTGAAAACTTTTTATTTTTTTATCAAATAAGTAGTTTATAAGATTTCTTTATGAAGAAAATTAAAATCGCAGTTCTTGGTTGTGGCAGGATTGGCCAAATGCACGCAAAAAATGTTGCTTTGCATGAAAAGACCTCACTTGCATGCGTATACGATATCAATCAAGAATTTGCAAATAAAGTCGCTTCAGAGTTAGGTGTGTCTGCTGTGACTGATGATAATGAAATTTTTTCTAATGCGGAGATAGATGCAATTCTTATTGCCTCTCCAACAAATACTCATATTGAATTCATCGAAAAATCTGTAGCAGCTAAAAAACCTGTTTTATGTGAAAAGCCGATTGATTTAGATATTGATAAAGTTAATGCATGTGCGGAAAGACTAAAAAATAATTCTATACCTATTCAATTAGGCTTTAATAGACGCTTTGATCCTGGGCATTTAGCTGCAAAAAATTCTCTTGTGAATGGTGAAATTGGTGAACTTCATCAATGTATTATTACCTCTCGAGATCCAGGGCTTCCTAGTTGGGATTACCTAAAAGTCTCTGGAGGGCAATTTCGAGATATGACAATTCATGATTTTGATTTAGCAAGATTCATGTTAGGCGAAGAACCTGTTCGCTTGTTTGCCATTTCTAATGCTCTTGTTGAGCCAAAAATTAAAACTGAATTAAATGATAGCGATACCCTAATGGTTATTATGGAAACAGTTTCAGGAAAACAATGTAATATAATTAATTCAAGATCTGCCTCTTATGGATATGATCAAAGAGTTGAGCTATTTGGCTCTAAAGGAATGGTTATTAGCGATAATCGGAAAGCGAATGAAGTGAAGAAATATTCAACAGAATTTGTTGAACAAAAAGAACCCTATTTAAATTTTTTTATTGAAAGATATCAAGAGGCTTATATGAATGAAATTAGCTCTTTTGTTGAAACGATTGTGAATAAAACCCCTCCTGCTGTAGATTTTGAAGATGGTCGCAAAGCTCTAGTTTTAGCTGAAACGGCTTTTAAATCTATTGCTAGTGGGAAAATGGAAAATATTAATTAATATTACTTATCAATCTATGATTGATAAAAAATTGTTATTATTAGTTTTTTCTCTAATTTAGTACTCCATGATCAAAAATTTAGTTAAATCCAAATGGGCAAAAAAACAAATAGTTCTGAATGCCTTTTTATCTATACCTAATTCTTTTACCGCTGAAATTATGTCAGAACAAGGGTATGACGCATTAACAATAGACTACCAACATGGCATGATAGGCTTCAATGATTTGCTAACGATGATCCAAGGAGTACGCCATAGTGGTGTAACGCCTATTTGTAGAGTCTCTGGACTTGATCATGCAGTAATTTCTAAAGTTATGGATGCTGGAGCCTTGGGTATTATTTGCCCGATGATCAATAATCGAAAACAAGCGGAACAATTAGTTCAAGATTGTAAATACCCGCCCATAGGAATTAGAAGTTTTGGTCCGACACGGGCTAATTTTTCAGTAAGTTCAAATTATTTCTATGAAGCAAATGAAAATACTTTTTGTTTAGCTATGATAGAGACACAAGAGGCGTTTGATAATTTAGATGAGATTGCCGCCACTCCAGGACTTGATGGTTTATATATTGGAACAGCCGACTTAACCATCGGATTAAATCAAGGTAAATTAACTCCAGGTTTTGATCGAAAAGAACCAGAGATGATAGAAGCTAAAAAAAAGATACTGAAAATAGCCCATAGTCATGGAAAAATTGCTTGCCTGCATTGTGGCACTCCTGAATACGCAGCTCAAGCTAGCGAATGGGGATTTGATTTAGTTACAATCACAAATGATGTCAGACTTCTTGCTGGAGCGGCAGGAGCGCATGTCAAAAAGTTTAAAGAATTAACAAATCAAGAACATGACGAGTCTTCCAAAGACACAAATCCTAGTTCTTATTAAAGTTTAGACAGCTTCAAGCTCTTTAGCTAGATCGCCGATTTCGGCACCGCCCGCCATTAATCGTTTAATATCTTCTCCGCCTAATTCAGAAGACTTGCCCGCTCCTAT
>Ga0222719_10003419_pt1 | contig 14149 bp, 20 predicted proteins | sample C33_34DmetaG_FD_165039 | JGI IMG/M metagenome (GOLD analysis project Ga0222719, IMG submission 165039) | Estuarine water microbial communities from San Francisco Bay, California, United States - C33_34D | ecosystem: Environmental > Aquatic > Marine > Unclassified | place: USA: California...
CTACGGGTGACTTTAAAATGGGTTCAATCTATAAAATGAATCCTAATTCTACTTGGGCGAATCACTACTATAATCGTAAGGTGCTAGAACATATTTCACGTGCTACTAAGGATTACGCTGAGAAGCATCAGGCTGAGAAGGAAATAGCCATTGCCGATCGTAAGATGACATTTTGGGAAAGAATCCACCCTGATTTCGATTTGGACAGTGCGCGGAGTATTGTGAAGAAAAGGTATGGAATGTGAAACCACTGCTTTATCGATATTATGAGATGTATAGGAATGGCATCATATGTTACGAAAACTGGTTGGTAATAAGGAAAGGATATCTGAATGGCAAAACCGTTTCCCGATCCGAATAATTTGTTTAAATGGTTTATTGAGCACGAGGAAGTGGACTCGCAAACGGCGAAACCTACGGGAGAGCGTGTTACTTCGTATTTTAGATATGAAGCAGACTTTGAACGTGGGATAAATAGGTATGTTTCTAGTCTTATATCTTATGGAATATACGATGATAGTGGAGAAATAAATGAGTGATTTAGAAAAGTATTGTTATAATACGGATGCTGGATTATTGGATGTCGAGACGAGTTGGTGGGAAACTGACAACGAAGTGGTATTTGAATTGCACAAGCACGAGCAGGCACAGTCTCTGATAGACAATGGATTTTTGTCTGAAGATGGCGAGATGATTGATTGTGTGAGATATTCAATCAATGAATATGGCTTTCGCACACATAAGATGGACAATCTTGAACTCGGTGGTGTGATGGTGCTGGGTGACAGCATCTCATTTGGTCTGGGGAATCCTGTTGATCACATGTGGGTCACAAAGCTGGAGAAAGAGATTGACAAGAAAGTTTACAATCTCTCTGCTCCAGGAGGTAGTCACTGTGCAGCCAAAAGGATCTTCGACAGCTGGTATGAGGATTTACAACCCAGCTGTGTCATCTTTGTAGAGCCGCCAGTGGCTCGGACAGAGTTTTGGCAGGAAAATGTCCAGACATGGTCGCGAGTTGGACCATGGAATTTGATTCATTTCACTGAATATGCACATCTCATTGACAATGATGAGAACAATGAAAATCGTGCCAATGCAGTTCGAGAAGGATTCAAAGAGATTTGCGACAGAGATGGTGTGAAGCTGATCATTGATCAGACCACAGATTTCTTCTCGGAACACTGGGATTATAATAACTGGAGAGCGAAATTGAAAGCCAATGTCCAGCGTGGTCGTGACTTAGCACATCCAGGAGAGGATTACCAGAGTGAATTGTTCAATCGGATTTATGCGAATTATGTTTTGTAGGGTTTGTGGAAATCTGCAGAACTGTTAATTTCTACGATAGTGTCTGCAATATCATCGTCGGCAGAATCTTTAAAGATATTTTTTGATATTCTCCAAGCACAGCCTTCATTATATGTATCTTCGTCTGGGAAATGTTCATCGAATACAAACCAAACTCGATTATGTTCATCTTCATGTTCAATTTGACAATAGATGTGAAATCCGAGTTCGTCTGATTTCGCCATCACGTCTTTTTCATCTTCATTATCTTCAGGCTTGTTTTCAGCGATCGTCTTTAAAATATTTTCTGTGTAGATGCGGTGTGCCTCGGAGTTTTTACCACCAGTGAACAGTGGGAATACATCCTTCATAGAATTGTATTGTTCTTCATTCTCAGCTGTGAGAGGAATCCTTGTTTTCTTGTGAAAGTATGTTGGCATCTTAAATCTCTCTGAAATTACCTTATATTTATAATTATTTATACAAAAAAAACACTTGACATTTGTTTAATTATGAGAGAGAATGGGAATATAGAGAGAGGGAGTTCTCATGAAATTATATACCAATCGCTTTAAAAGTTATATAGACGCTTGCGCTACCATATTAGGTTTAGACCAGTATAACGGCGAACTTGAGTTTGAATATAAGAAGAAGTTAGACCAAGATGCCGCTGGGTATTGCTGGGACAATGATGATGGTGATGTTACAATTCAGATTGCTACTCATGTTCAGGGAGAGAAATTACCGATTGAAGATGTTTTGAGTAATATCGCCCACGAAATGATTCACGCTCAACAAATCGCCAGTGGTCGGATGAAAGATTTTGGAGTTCAATTAGCCAGTGCTGGAGACTGTCAGACGATAGTTCATGCGGTTGAGTGGGAAGGCGAAGTTGTTACGAATGTTCCCTATGATGACCAGCCATGGGAAATTGAAGCATATGGTAATGAAGAACGGATTTGTGCCGAAGCCAGCCAGTTGATTCCCTTTAAAGATTATGAGCGTTATTATGGATAATGATAAGACTTATACTGTAGAAACACAAACACCATTACATACAATTGATTGGTATGTTAAGTGGATTTCTTCTTTTATTGTTCTGGCTGCAGTTATGTGTCGTTCAATTGATGAGGTTCCAAAATACTGGGATCTACATCTGAGTTTGCTTGGAACAGCAGGTTGGTTGTTTGTCGGATTTGCTTGGCACGATCGTGCTTTGATATTACTAAATGGCATCCTAGTATTTGTATTGGGTATGGGTGTATTACGGTTCTGGTTATAGGAGAAAATTATGAAAATTGAAATTGGTAAAACATATAATGTATGTCCTAAGTGGAAGAAGTCTTTTGAAGAAATCGAATATTTCCGCCACGAAGATGGTCGTTGCGTTGCAGTAGATGTGTTGTGGCGTAGTGGGAGTGTTTATATCACACCTCAAAATGAGGATGAGGTTACATGGTTGGAAGAAGCAATCGCCGACGAAGACGGTAGCAATGGTGCTTTTGAACCATACTCCTTTGAGGAATGCGAGTTTAGTGATTCATGGGATGGTATTTCTGAAGATCTAAACTTCTATGGCGATGCTTGGACAGAAGAAGGACAAGATATTATTACAGAAGCGCATGAAGAGGGTGATGAATTTATTTCTACAATTCTAGAAGAAAACGAATTCTTTTCAGATGACGCAGAACTATTCATACATAATGGAATTATGGTCGAGTTATTCGAAGGCTCTGACCAATAAGAATTAGTCGTGGTGACTAATGGTTGCCTATGCGCAACTAAAACGTAGTAACAATGGAGATTTATATTATGACTACTACAAGTAAAACCGCTCGCGTATTGAACGCGCTTATGGCTGGCGAAACATTGACACCAGCACAGATCACTGCTCGTTTTGGTGCAGCTAACCCACATGATGTTGTTTACAAACTTCGTCGTCAAGGTTATGCCGTCTACCTGAACAAAGGCACTATTGGTTCACGTGGTCGCCGTAAAGCAGACTCTTATCGTCTGGGCACACCTTCTCGTAAGGTTGTAGCTGCTGGCTATCGCGCTCTTGCTGCTATGTAAGGGATTGGGGAGGCTTCGGTCTCCCCATTTTCTCATGAAGCGTCACTACTTTTTCAGAAGCAAACACTATCCAAGGGGGAAGTATAACGAGTTCCACCCTTGTCGCATTGTGCGTAAAAGATTTATTGAACAGGGTTGGTATATAAACTCTTTCTACAGAGTTTCTCGCTTCAGGGGTATCAAGCTGCCTCTTATTTCTTTTGGCTTGATCAGTGGATATCGGAAATATCGTGTTCCATATATCGCACTTCATTGGGGCAATTATTTCTTTATGCCCACCTTCCTTATTCCAGGAAGTAAAATTTTATGGATTACTTGTAGGTATTCAAAAAATGATTGGAAGTCTCAGACGAAACTTCTACTCGCTCGTATGAAACGAGAAAAACAAAAATTTACTCGCACTTAATCCCGATCTCACCAAGCATCTTCTTGGCTACAGTCACATCCCACATATCATCTAACACTTCAGCATTATGAAGGTTTACAACTGTCAGAAAGTCTTTTATTTCTGTTCGGTCAACTATCTTTAGGATGTTCACTTCTTTAAGTGGTGTGCCTTTCCATGTTCCAGTAATGGCACAGAGTTCTATTTCAGTTCTGTTCATCTTTTTGTGTCCCATAATCTATTTATTGTTCAATGATAATATACATCGATGAATCTGGTGTAACCTTTTTTGAGCAGAGATAGGTAAACTTCATATGCTCTTCAAAATTTTTCGGTAAAATCAAGAATGAATACAAGTAAGAAATCAAATTAGAGAAACGATCTTTTGTTAGGTCATCTGCGTTTTCGAATAAATCAATAGCGTGTTCGTAATTTTTAATCGTATTTGATAATCTATTCTTTTTTCTGAAGATCTCTTTCAGTTCTTTCTTTGCTATTTCGTGTTCATTCTTAGAAACAGTGCTACTTCTTAATTTGTAATTGTATTTATCTCGCATATACTGTGTGTATATCTTTGCATCCACAGCACCTGTCTGATATCCAGCACCGATAAATCTACCTTCGAGAGATACATTCAATGTTACGGCACTTGCTTTAAAGCCAGCGCGAATCGCAAATCCAGATTTAGTTTTAAGAATGAAGTTCTTATATGTATCAGATAGATCAGTTTGATCATAAGACAAATCCAGATCTAATTTCTGATTGAATAACCTAGCAGGGTCAATCACGCTTGATTTGGCTCTGTCTTTTTCGACTTGCTTCAGAGATATTGGAAGGATATCTCTTTTCTCATATGCTTCTGTTAATCTTAGATTTAGTTCGGCAGCTTCTCTCGCATCATAGAGCGGTTTCATGTCGAACCCTTTACGGATAGCCCACACATCAGCTGGGTTCCAGTTGTCACTAAGTTTGTTCGTCAATCTTCTTGCAGTTTCATATAACTTTTGCGTTTGCTTTCCACCCTGCCGCTCATATTCATATCCACGATTCTTTGCATATTTTTTATATTCAACTAATTGTTTGATTGCAGAGTTGTAATAAATTGATTGGTAGTTATCCATAACACGAGGTATAATCCTCTCAACTTCTTTAATCGCTTCATCCTCAGACAATTTCTTGTTCATTTCGGTATGCGCTCTGAAGATAACCAAAGAAAAGGTTTCTTTGATTTCAGTTAGAAGGTTTGTATTTGCTTTACCTGATTTGCCAGCATGATTAAAAAGACCATCGATACCAGAAGCTGAACCTATTACAGTTACTTTTTTTCTTCTTTTATCGATTAGATTAACATAATCTTTACCTGAACCTGCTTCAATAACAATTTCTGGTTTGAAATTCCTGTCTTTCGATATTTTGAATATATCGACTGCAGGTTGATAGTTTAAACGACGAAGTTCATTCAAGCGCGTGGCTGGCAATTTGTCTTTAAAAACAACTGCATGCCCCTCACCATATTTCGTGCTGTTTGTTATTGATGCCATATATTATTTATATGATGGAGTGAAGATTTCGATCTCTTCATCTTTACCTTTTACCTTTATTTTTCCAATAGATTTTGTTGGCAAATTAATTTGATCGTTTGTAAAACTAGATATAATAGTTTTGTATTCTTTATAATCGCCGCGAGCAGCAGTAGCTTCTAGTCTTGCGGCGAGGTTGACCGCATCTCCAATAACAGAATAATCAAATCTTGTTTCAGAACCCATATTCCCAACGATACAATCACCTGTATTAACCCCAGTGCCCACGTTGATATCTGGCAAGCCACGTTCTTTGTAGCGTTGTTTAAGTTCATTGGTCTTTTCCTCAATTTCAATGGCTGATTTTACTGCCATTTCCGCATGATTCTCGCATGGAAGCGGTGCATTCCAAAATGCCATGATACAATCGCCCATATATTTGTCAATCGTGCCACCATTAGCTAAAATAATCTTCGTCATCTCGTTCAGATACTCATTTATAAGCTCAACCAGCCCCTCTGGATCGTCGTTGTTCTTATAATGTTCACTGATAGGGGTAAAACCGCAAATATCCATGAATAAAAACGTCATTTCTTTGCGATCGCCGCCCAATTTCATCAAACTTGGGTCTTTTACAAGCATATCTACCATATCTGGACTTAAATAAGTGCCAAATTGACCTTTTATTTGCTGTTTTTGCTTAAAATTACTATAAAATTGAATAAAACTGCCGTGAGCAAAGACTAAAACCAGTGAAATCACTAAAAATACGGGATCTAAAAGGAAAAATTCGGTCTCAAACAGGTATTTTGCCGAATATACCGCACCTGCGCTTAGTCCGACGAATCCAATACCAGTAATCGGGATAGAAATCTTGATCAGAGCGAAAATTATGATCAAAGACAGTAAAATAGTCGCCGCCAACTCATAAATCATAAACTCTGGTGCTCTTGTGATCACAATACCACCAATCATCGTCTTTAGCAAGTTTGCTTGGACATCGTGAGGATACATAGCACCTAATGGCGTAGAAACAACTGTAGAGCCTTCGAATGTCGTTCCTACAATAGCAATACTACCAGCTGGAACCTTGTCTAACTCTGTGAACGAGTATCTTTTAAACTCATTCCAGAATGCGATGTTTACATTACCATTACTGTCTGTCTTTACTGAGTCAAACTTAGGAATCCGAACAAACTGAATACCATAATCGTCAGTGCTAATCTGATATGAGATATCGCCAGCGGCAACACGAAGAATATCCAACGCAAATCCTGGATACATCTTGCCTTCAAAGTTTTCTAACAGAGGCGCACGACGTATAATACCATCAACATCATTTGCTGAGGCGATAGTTCCATAACCGATAGCGGCATCCATAATAGAAGGCTGAGCAAATAACATACCCTCAAGTCGAGGTCTAAATTCAATCGCATCTCTTTCGCCAAATGTAGCGACACCTATACTACGAGGTCTTGATAATGTGTTGGTTCTGTTTGAAGGAGCGATTGCCACAATACTGTTCATACCGAAAAGCGTATCAGCAAACTTAGCGTCTCCACCAAATCTATCTTTTTCTGAGAACAAAATATTAAACGCTACAATTGATTCTTGTAACTTGATTATTTCATCTGCCATAACATCACGAGGAATCGGATATTGTCCTAATTCAGCCAGAGTATCTTCATCAATGTCAATTAATACAATTTGTTCTGACACAACAGGTTCTTGACTTCTTTGAAGATAGTCAAAGAAACTTAACCGAGAACTTTCTAAAAGGAAAGGGTCTAGGATTCTAAGTGTTATGAGTAACGCTAAAGTTACGAGGGTGTGCCACATTTTCATTGTGAAATATTTATGTTGTGTATAATCCCAATGGATAACAACCCATTGACGTTTCTAACAAATGTTCTGCTTCCATACTTATGGATTATACCACCCACTATTGCTTTATGTAATAACAACTCTTCAAGAGACGGTCTTTTAGGCAATAATGGATTAATCTCTCTGCAATCTGGACACTTTCTCATTGCTCTATCAGTAGCATATACATCCATTGCATTGAGGATCCAAAACGCCCACAACTGGTTATTAGTTGGACTTTCAAATTCTTTGACTGGAATTGGTTCTTCATTATTATATTCCCAATTTGGTTCTGGACCATACACCTCTGCGTGAAGAGGTGTTGAGAATAATAACAGAAGTAATAATATTTTTTTCATTGTGAAATATTTATAGTCGTGTCGGAACCATTGATTTGAATTGGGTCAAGTTCCTTACCGTCTTGCTCTAAGTTGATTGTTGTTTCAGCAGAAGAATCTACACTGATTACAACAGTTGAAGTGAGAATCCTTTGAAGCGTGACAGTTTCACCGTCAACAACTGTTGCTATCTGAGTTGTCGTGTCATAACCTTCATCTGTTCCTGTAATATCTATCTCGCCTGTTTTCTGTTCTTCAGTGAGGAGTTCGGCGTCAAGGTCAGAATATGAATCTAATAAATTTTCAAGCAATTCAACATCAAGAAAGTTAATATCTAATTCAGTAAATTCAAGCTGGTCGCCTTGTTTATCAAGTTCGTCTTGTAACATATCTTCGTCTAGAAAGTCAACATCTAATGGATTAATATTGCTCTTACCAACAGATGTATAGAACTCATCAACCGTCTGTCTTTCTTTTGGAGGATTGATGATGAGAATATTGTCTAACATATCTAAAGTCAAATCAAGAATAGCTGGCGCACTTGGCGGCATTTCTGAGACAGATGTCGTTGTTGATTGAAATGGTTTGTTGAGTGTGACTTCACCAGTCATTGTAGCAACGATGATTTCACCCGATGAAATACCATTTACATCAGGGAGTAGAACAACTAGCGTTCTACCAAACTCATCTACTGTTACTGTGAAGTCAGTTCCCCGAATACCGATGGATGCGGTTGGGGTTCGTAGTCTTATATTTTCTTTATCGATTGACCCCAGTTTGCCTGTTACAAATCTTGCTGTTCCTTGAGCAAAGGTCATCGCAAGGTCAGACTTACTGGGGTCATCGTCAAATACTACATTGTCAATTACAATTCTGGTATGCTCTGTCATTCTAAGTTTGCTGTCATCAACAAACCTAACTTCCATACGACCTTCGCCAGTGCGAATGTCATCATCTGCAATCACTTCCGAACCCTTTTCAGGTTGGATTTTTTCTTCGCCTCTTTTTATTTCTCTCCATCCAGTTGCTCTATCAACTGAACCGATGTCTTTACTATGGGCAACCTGTGGCTGCACCAGAGTCAGACTGAGAAATACAAATAGTAGAAGGTGACAAACTTGTGCCCGAACCTGTAACATCTACTTTTAATACATCCTTTTGCAATGTCGACTGTTGTTCAATATCAATTGTATTGTAGTTACCAGTTACATCTAATTCTAATTCGTGACCATCATATCCGTCAGCATTATATGTCAGATTCAAATAATCACTCACGGATGTGATAGTTGATAAGGCTGAATTCACATCAATGTCATAATCAAATGTATTGTAATCACCAGTAATATCCCATGTCAAAACAACACCGTCTGCGGCATCATCTGAGCCTACGTCTAAGTCAAACACATTACCACTACCGAGAATATCAATAGTAAATGTGCCATTTGCCGCACCATAAACATTATCTTTATCAACGTCAAAGTTGAATGTGTTATTAGAACCATCGATTCCTAAATCAACAGTTGTGTTATCGCCAATGATTGCACCGACGATAGCGTTTGTATCTCCGACAATATTGGCGTCGAAATTCATTGAATCACCGTTTAGCTCCATCTTGGTTGTCGAACTTGCCGCACCATTGATAGTGTTTCCTGAACCATCTTGATTGATTCCTATTTCACTATTTGAACCAATTTGGTCAATATAAATTGCGTTATCAGCCAATACAGGTGACAACATTATTAGAGCTGTCATAGCAAAATATCTTGTATTCTTGCTAATCATTTAGCTTCTCCCTTAAATGTCCAGAACCCGAGGCTATTACCTCTGAGTATGAGTTCTAGGACTCCTGACTCAATTGCCCTCTGTGTAGCAATCGAGACACTCTCGTTTCGGGTCATGCCGCTCTCAATCTCAATGAGTTCGGTTCCCGTTTCTACAAAGCGAAAGACATCACCACCGATTGCAGTGGATAAAATCGTTTTACTTGATATTACATCCAGTAAAACCTCACCTGTTGCCACGGATATGAGACGAATATTAATCGTCACTGTATCCCTACTAAATTCTCTGCTAGAACCAATGCCGAGATATCTCGCACCAGCCCCACCAGTATCGATTGCGGTATCATAACCTACGATACCACCTGCAATTATCATACCAGCGAAGGTTAATGCTGGTAATTTTTTTGCGCCTGTACCATCAAAGTTCTCTCTTGTCTGCCGTATCAATTGCCGCTCTTTCGTAAGCGCATCTAATACTTGGCGGTCAACCACTCTAAAGAACTTACCCCCAGCCGCACGTTTCAATGCCCTAATCAGATAAACATCTGGAGCCTGTGTAACAGCAGAACTAAAAGAAGTTCCCCCACTACTATTTTGCCTTTTCTGTCCCGTTTGGTCAGTAAACGAATATATTGCTACTGACGGCTGTTTTATTGGTTGTTCAATTTCCAATAACTTTTCATCTAAAAGGCTTTTTTGAACAGTTGGTTCTTCTACTTGCGGTATCTCGAATTTTCCATTTCCGAGACTAGTGCAACTAGATACCGAAATCACCAATAGGAACAGTAATGACAGTCGTGCTACCGTCTTCATCTGTTATTGTTAACTCCACGTTATCGCCATCTTTGACGTAAGATATACCAGTTCCTTCAATATCGAACGAACCTGTTCCACTAGGATTTTCACCAAACATTTCATCAACTATTTGTCTTGATAATGTTGAGTATATCCTACTCTCAACATTACGAATAAACTTTGCGAGTGTAGTGTTTTCCGCATCACGTTCAATCTCATCTTTCAAATCTTGTATCTCTTGTTTAATCGCATCTTTGCGACTTGTCTCTTGATTCTCAATCGTAAGGTAATGTGAAGATTGATTCACGCCATTAAACGATGGAGACTTAAACTGATATTCAATTGGTGCGGCAATTGCACTTTGAAATGTCAATGCTAAAACAATACTAATCTTTTTCATTGTTCTTTTCTTTTTCAAGTTCTTCTCTTAACTTTTGAACAGCCCTATACTCAAGAACAACATTCACTTTTTGTTGTAGTCTAATCATATCTTGGTCAAGCATTCTTGTTTTGTCAATAACTTTGATAAGAGCCATATGCATTTCTTTCAATGCTGGTTCCACATGCTCGCCGATAAAGTTCCATATGAAATAAATGAAATATCCCATACCAACTGACATAACAACAGGAAACCCATAATCATTAATAAGTGTAGCCACATCTTCCATTAGTCTCTCCTCACATCCACCTTACCTTCTTCAACAAAGTTAGTGGCTCTTGATATACGCTCAATATCTGGTCTCAACTCAAGTGCGCTAGATACAAGCAGGTCAATCTTAATCATTTCGTTGCTCATTGTAGTCGCACGGTTTTCAAGGCTGTTACAAAATATTGTTAGCGTCTTAACCTGCTCGATTATACCTTCAAGTATCTGTTTCAATACGAGAAAGATAAAGAACCCCATTACCATTGAACCAGCAATAGGTGCACCAACATCAGCAATCAACTTGAAAATTTCTTCCATACTATGGTCTCCTTAAGGAATTATTCACTTGACAATATAACCATAATATGTTACAACTATTTATAAGATATGGTATTATAAGTGTCAACTTATTGCCAACAACTGTTATAAGTAATTCTGTAGGGGATAGGATAAATGCCTAGTTTAATATACACTACAACAAGTTCCAGAAAAAAACTTAACAAAAAACCTGGGCATACAAAAGCAAAAGAAAACCACGATAAGTTTCTCAAGAGTATGGGTCTTAATGATGTTAGTTCTCGTGTTGCTAAACGAGGCAGTGTGGTCAGCATACCTGAAAGATTTGTTCGTAGCGGACCTCAAACGTCAGATAGAATACATGCTACCTCTCCAGCAAAGCCTGACAACAAATATACCGGCACCCTAATCAAGGGTATTGCCACTATGCATAAATCTAATGCAGTTCCTGTTATCAGTAAAGAGCAGGCAACTGATATTAGCAATATGAGACGATAATGGAAATTAAACCGGAAACACTTTCTAATTGGATAAAGTTTATTAGATTTCATCCTGATTTGGCCGAAAGATTTATGGATTGCTTTTGGGAAAGTCAACTTGTAAGTAAGAGCAATTTGCTTTATGCACTGGAACGTAAAAAACATTTAGGCAATGTTTATATTTTTGGGGGGTGGTATGGTATCCTAACACAATTACTTTTGGATTCATATAACCACACAACAAAGTCTATTTTTTCAATTGATATTGACCCTACTTGTGAATGGATAATCAATGATACAATTAAACAAGATAATGTGTTTGCAATTACACATGATATGGCTAGTTTTGATTATCCCATAACTCCTAATACCGTTATTAATACCTGTACTGAACATGTAACACAAGAACATTATGATATATGGTGGGATAAAGTTCCTAAAGGTACTCTTTATGTTCTTCAAGGAAATAATTTTTGGGATGACCCGGAACATATAAGATGTGCTGTAGATATTAATGATTTTAAGCAGATAAATAAAGTTAGTGATTGTGATGTGGAATTTCAGTTTCCCTGTCCAGGTCCAAAAGATGACTTTTTGAGATTTATGGTTATGGGTATTAAATGAAAAGTGAAATAGAAAAAGCATTTATATTTAGAGATGAAATGGATGAGATTGTTAGTGAAACATTTTGCCTAGCTAAATGGCATCACACTACAATCTATTTACAAACAGGGATGACACACTCTTGTTATCATCCTGCTCCTCATAAAATTCCTTTAGAAGGTCTTGCTGAGAATCCTTCTCAATTACATAATACACCTCATAAAAAAGAAGAACGCAAGCAGATGCTTAATGGTGAAAAACCATCTGGCTGTCAATATTGTTGGAATGTGGAATGTCTTGGTAAAGATTATGTTTCAGACCGTGTTACTCGCTCTGCTAGTTTATATCAAGAAGGTAGGGTAGCGGAAATTTTAAATAATGATTGGGACTTTGATGTAAACCCAGATTATATCGAAGTTGCTTTTAGTAATGAGTGTAACTTCAAATGTGGTTACTGTCATCCTAATTCATCTTCAAGTTTTATGAATGAAATTAAAAAACATGGTCCTTATGATATGGTTGAGAACCATAGATTAGATATTGATTGGTTTAAGGCATATGAAGAAGATGATAACCCTTATGTTAAAGCATGGTGGGCTTGGTGGCCTGAAGTATCTAAAACTTTAAATATTCTCCGTGTTACTGGGGGTGAACCTCTGATGCATAAAAGCACTTGGCGACTATTTGATGAATTGCGTGAAAATCCTAAACCTCACTTAGAGCTTAACATCAATACAAACCTTGGCGTTAAAACCTCACTTGTAGAGAAACTTGCTGAAAATGCAAATGATATTACAAGTAACAATAAAGTTAAACAGTTTGCGATTTATACTAGCATTGATAGCTGGAATCCTAGAGCTGAATACATTAGAACAGGTCTTGACTTGGAGTTGTGGGAAAAGAATCTCGACACTTATGCAAGAACAGCAAAAACTCCTATTAATCTAATGATAACATTCAATGCATTGACTGTCACAACCTTTAAATCATTGTTAGAGAAAATTTTAGAATGGAGAAAAAAATATGACGGAATTATTATACCAACTTCAATATCTAAAAGAATCATTAGATTCGATACACCGTATCTCAAAGAGCCTCTCCATTATGACATGAACATTCTTCCTAAAGAAGAATTTATGCCTTATATGACTGAATGCCTTTCTTTCATTTTTGAAAATGTAGACGATGGTGATCCTACAATGTTTCAAGAAGCCGAGTATGAACGATTCAGGCGTGTTCACGACTATATGAAGACGACTATATACGATGAAGAAAAACTTAACCAAGGTCGTAAAGATTTTTACAACTGGTTCAATGAATATGACCGAAGACGTGACACTAACTTTTTAGAGACATTTCCAGAATATGAAAATTTTTATAACAGGTGTAGCAGGCTTTCTCGGTAGCCACCTCGCTGATAAACTATTAGAACAGGGGCATATTGTTCATGGTTGTGATACTCTTAAAGGTGGTTTCGCAATCAATGTAAATCCACGTGTTCATTTCAATCAAGCAAACTGTCGTGATTATGAGACAATGCGTATGTTGATTGAGGGATGTGATGTTGTTGTTCACTGTGCCGCTACTGCTCACGAAGGCTTGAGTGTGTTCAGTCCATCGTTCATTACAAAGAACATTTATGAAGCAAGCGTTACAACTATCAGTGCCTCTATTGCCGCTGGTGTTAGACGTTTTGTTTTTTGTTCGAGTATGGCACGTTATGGCAAAGGCAATCCTCCGTTTACTGAAGACCAAACTACTGCGCCTGTTGACCCATATGGTATTGCTAAAGTGGCGGCAGAACAAACACTCAAAGTTTTGTGTGATGTTCATGGTATGGAATATAACATTGCTGTCCCCCATAACATCGTTGGTCCACGTCAAAGATTCGATGACCCTTTCCGTAACGTGCTAAGTATTATGGCAAACCGAAACTTACAAGGATTGCCTTCATATATTTACGGTGATGGTGAACAACAGCGTTGTTTCTCATATATTGATGATTGTGTTTCATGTCTTGATAAACTGGCAACTGACTCAAAAATTGTAAATGAAACAATTAATATTGGACCAGATGAG
>Ga0222719_10003420_pt1 | contig 14142 bp, 16 predicted proteins | sample C33_34DmetaG_FD_165039 | JGI IMG/M metagenome (GOLD analysis project Ga0222719, IMG submission 165039) | Estuarine water microbial communities from San Francisco Bay, California, United States - C33_34D | ecosystem: Environmental > Aquatic > Marine > Unclassified | place: USA: California...
GTGTATGATTCTAGACTTTTATAACTTTTGTTTGTGTAGGACTGCAACTGTGAAAATTTTTCCATCAGGCCAGTGATCGATGGATGTTCCCTCCACCTTTCCAAAACCTCTTTCAGTTTTTCCCTATCGAGTATCTCCATTTTCTACTTGTATATGAATGGATCTTTCTTTTTAAGTTCTTTGAGCCTTTTCCTATAAGCAATTTCATGTTTGATCTTGTTAATAAGATTTTTTATCCAAGTGAACATTATTTTCCTCCTATCAGTTTGTTAAAAGTCGGTTTCATTAATTTTACAGCATCTTCGTGTGCTTTGTCTAGTGGATGAGTGGTAGCATATTCATAACCATTGAGAGACGCCCATTGGTTGAATCCCATCATTCTCTCACCAAATGTGAACCAATTGGTAAAATCAATTTCGTTGTGTAAAGCACTCATGAAGACATCCTGATCTTTGTGTTGTTCCATCTCTTTGTAAAACATACTATTGTCGGCCAACGTAAACATGAAAGGTATCTTCTTTTTTTCCAAAATGTTCTGCAACCAAATAATACTTTTCCAACTTAGATAGGTCTCGTGGTATTCGTTTGCCGCATGTTTATATATCGCTTCAGCAAACGGCGATACTCCAGTTTCCTGCATTATATCGTTGCGAGTTTTCCATAACTCTTGCTGTGCGGCCGATCTTGATAGCCTGTCGTATACATCAGACTGCATACTGTCAATATCCCAAGGCGATATAGTTGCCCAACGTGTTCCTTCTAATTTCCTATGCCGCGGCATGGCCCAGTCATATCTCGAAAGGAAACTCCACATGACCACTACACCGCTTATACTTGAAGAAGAATGTTGACTGATTTCTGTAAAAACACGACGAGCTATGCCACTGTTTCCCGAACCAGGAGTTGCTGTACAGATATATGTGTTGTTGTCTGGCAATAATCCGTATGCCCATGATTTCTTTGAGGGGTATTTTCCATTCACATCGTCACTCAATTCATGACCATATGTGAAACTGCATCCGCCTGCTATAAATTTCTTACTCATATATCTGCAGAACCTTATTTAAAAGTGGAAAAACTCTTCCAAAATTTTCCTTCCGGTATTTGTCTGTTTGTAGTATCCTGACCTTCCTTTGTTCCCTAATCTCCGGTGTGTCTCGGTCTGCGGCATTCATAAAACTTATGCTAGGTTGATAGTCTTTCAACATATGATACCTGTCCGTCACTATGTCTTTCACTTGTTTTGGTAACGTCTGAATGTTGAACACATCAGGATCAAAACAGGTATTGACATAAAAGAATTTTGGTTGGTATTGTGCCACCCATAATGAAATCTTCGCCCAATTGAAAACATTGAATATGGACACAGTTGAACATATCTGGAAATCCATATTTGCTGTTTTCATTTCTTTGAACTTAACCAAGTTCGCACTGACTTCTCTCCAATTAGCAGGATGCCTTTGGTACTCAAAAGGTTCTCCCACATCATCGATGCTGAAGGCAATCTCAACGTGTTTGAAGTACGCCCATAGATCAAATATTTCCTGTGGTGGAAGTTGTGTGCCATTAGTGTTGTAGTGTATGTCTATGTTCTTAGCATACCCTTTTTCAACACAGTGAATCAATATCTTAAAGTGATCCTTGATCATAAACGGCTCTCCGCCTGTAAATTCGAAGTACTCTACGTCTCTCATATCTTCCTTGAGATCTTCAAAAAATTGTGGGTTACGTTTTGGCCAGCCACCCTCACGTAATTGTTTCTTGGCAAGAGGATTGTCTTTACCTTTGGCCGTTTCATAGTCTATCTCTTCCTGTGCCCACTTGCTGGAACTCCAGGAACCGCATATCCTACACTTTAAATTACACACGTTGCCTAACTTAAAGTCAATGAACTTCAGCGTTGGCTCGCTATTAGGTGTCCAGTCCCTCAGACTGTTCTTCATCTTGTAAAGAGAATTCTGTCTCTTACTGGTCTTGCCTGCGTCCTCCTCCTGCCAACAACTCTGGCAACCCGCAGGGCGTTCACCTTTGCGGAACTGCTGACGTAACGCTTCCATGTATTTGGTGTCCTGTATGGATTTTAGGCTTTGCTCGTAGACTTTCACATTTGGTACACTGCCTTTGTACAGACAGCAAGGAGATGCTCCACCATTCACATCAACTTCGAGATGCGTCCATGGAAGCGGACAAACATTTGTTTTTATATACTTGTCCACCATTTCAACACCCTTTCGTCTATGCTTAATATTTTTGTGATATCCTGTCTCCTGATCTTGTCAATACTCTCTTGCCTCTCTTTACCCCTTTTAGTTGGTGTGAATGTCTCTCTGTTCTTTAAATTCTTGATCACATCAATCAATGCTTTCTGTTTTCCGGTAGCAATAGGTTCCATGTATGCAAGTGCTTCGTCAATTATATTGTGTAATAACTCTTTAGGTAATGCCAACGGACTCAAGATCTCATCGTTACTGAAAGTGAACATGACTTTTGTTAATATCTCTGTATCTAACTCCCTGCTCAAATCGAACATATTTTTCAGTTCTAGTAATCCAGGCATTGTTATCGTGTAATCCAGCCTCATCTCCCTAGGGGTCTTAGCAATGGCCATACCTTTTTTGAAATTATCCAACCAAGAATCGTAGTTCAAACCGTCACGTATGTATTCACCAACTTCGCCTGTGCCGTCAAGTGACGAACATATCTGCCAATCCTGGAACTGCGGCAGTAGGTCGAACAAGTTGACTCCTTTGAATGATGTCCTACTTAAATTTGTGTTATACCTCACACAGACTTGATTAGCAAATCCAAGATCTATGATCCTCTGCATCGCCGTCCAGTGGATATCCCACATAAGTGGCTCTCCGCCACACCAATATATTTCCTTTATTGTCTTCGTCTCCACCGCTTCCTTGAATTCTTCCACCACCTGTGTATCTTGGAATAGTGCAATTTGTTCTCTCAGCGGTGATGCCATCCAAGGTGATGATTCCTTGTTCCAGGTCTTTTGCTTTCGAGACTCTGCCTCCCAACTAGAACTGAGCATATTTCCGCACATCCTACATTTGAAATTACATAAATTGTTGAATCTATAATCAAAACTGATGACAGGCATTGTGGTGGCGCCCGTGTCGTCGGTCTTTTCAAATGCTTGATCGATTCTATCACTGAAAAGTTTGTTCCAGTATGATCTGTACACGTCGGTATTCAATAATTTATAATCACACACCTCACATTCAGATAATTCTTCTCCGGCCAACATACGCAAACGTACAGACCGCATGTGTTCTGAATTCCAATGCTCTTTCAGTGTAAGAGGTTTGTATTCTTTAGCGTCATTACCGGTGTCTATGTATTGCTTAAAACTCTGTGCCGGTTCTCTTGATGCACAGCACATGCGTCTTTCTGTCTGTGGTGACAGGTAGGTGTGTGTCCATGGTGCCATGCAGAAAGTTTTATTTCCTTCAGTTGGCTTAATCCGTTTCATACAATTCCGCTAATTCGGGAAAAATTTTAACTAAATCTTCACCCCTAATATTATCCATTTTCTGCATACTATCTTTAAACTGCCCGAGATCTTTTGAATTATCTCTTCTCATCATGTAGTCAAGACCAGATTCAAATCCTTTTGTGGCTCTAGTAAGATTATCAAGAGGACGTAACCACTCTAAGTGTTTTTCGTATTTTTCTTTTACTTTGTTTTTAAAATCGGCTGGTAATAAATCAATCCTCTGTGCATACGGGTATTGAAGCAAATTAAAATTAAAATCCTGTGGTTTCAATAATCCTTGTTCTACCCAATTCCTGTGGAAATCAACAACGTGTAATGAATTAATAAGTCCAACTGTGCTTGATATATAAAAATCCACTTGCGGACAAACTTCTAGCATACGTTTTCTGTTTGCTACAACGTCTTTCCATACAGTTCCTTTCCGCATATATTCCGCCCTATCGCCTTCTGCATCGAGACTTGCACCAATAGACACAGAATCAAACTTGTTCCATAACTCAAGTACATCCATATCTTTAAATTTTAATCTAGTGAAGTTTGTGTTATAGATTAATCTCACATGATACATCTTACGCTTATCCAGTTCCTTTAAAATCCTGTAATGTTCCTCCATTATCAACGGCTCTCCGCCCGCAAAATAGAACTGTTCCACATGATCAAATTGTGTTAACATCTGTTCCCATATGTCATCACTGCTCCTGCCAACTTTCATTACCTTAGCATGACCTGGCGGGCCGCCTGTAAGTTTTTTATGATCCTCATACCAGTTTGAACTGAACCACGTGCCACAACTCCTGCAGGCCAGGTTGCACAAGTTACTAAACCGTATGTCCCAATATTTTATAGTAAAATCTGCTGTGCCGTCGGATTGTGTGTTTTCCGCCATCCCAATGTTGTGACCAAAATGTTTGTTTGAACTAAGACGTAGACTGAAAAAGCCTGACTTTTCTTGATCATAACATTTACCACAGTGTTTGCTGGCCTTGTTTGCCAGCATGTTCTTACGTATGCCTTTCATTTCGTCATTGTTGAACACCTCTGCCATAGAACTTTTGTTGAGGTCACCCACAGGATATCTGTCCAGTGCGAAACAACAAGGATACGCCCTTCCATCAGGAAATGCATGGATGTGTAACCACGGCATCATACAGAATGTGTCACTATCAAGCAACAACTCCTTCTCCCTTGGGGTCATGTCTTTTATCTTAAGTTTTTCGGGCTCTTTCGCCCCGTACTCATATGCCACGATACCATTCTCCTATAATTGGGAAAGTCTTTTCGAAGTCCTTGCCCGATCTTTTGTCATATTGACTATAAAACGCTTTGAAATCTTTCTGTAGTTGCTCCTGGGCGGCCGCACCTGCGTGTGGTGTTTTAACCACGTCCAAGTAATCTACAAGTCTTTGTGTTTGATTGATTTCCATGCCCTCTAACCATTTGTTATTATTAGTTAAGAACTTCTCAAGGTTACCTTTAAATTTATTTCTCAGGTCATCCGGTAACACAAGTGGTGATTGGAAACTAGGAAAACGCAATATGTTTAGTGTGAAATTAATAGTTGGTCCATATACCTTGCCTGCATTCTTAAACCAAATTATCTTTTCTAAAAACTCCGGCAATGATTCCAAACACAATGCATTTATGGTTGCCATATTGTGTATCTCGGAAGGTATCTTATCTACCATCATGTGAAGCAAGTTCGAATGCCACGTGCCAAAGTCCATACCATCCCTAATGTATCCTGCCTGCTCGAATGTGGCCTCACAACTGGTGTACAAATGGAAATTTTTGAACCCTCTTAGTTTTGTCTTGAACCTGTCTATTATGCTCTGTTTGGCTCCTAGGTTGGAGTTGATTGCAATACGCATGTCAGGATTCATTTTGTCACCTTGTGTTTCTATCCAATCCAACAGTCTCCATAGGTTAGGCGACATCATCGGCTCACCTCCTGTGATCCTTAATTCATCCAATGTTTTGTGTAGGTCACTTTCCCACCATTTGTAGAATGCCTCCACATAAGGGTTTGACTCATCCTTCTTGTATGGTTCCGCGGAGTCATGGGCGTGTGTGAAATGATTCCGACCATCCGAAGTAAGTCCTGTGTATGGACCTTTCTGTTTGATGTCATTCGCCCATGTTGAACTGAATGCTGGATTACAGTAAGTGCATTTGAAATTACAAGTCCGATCGAATGCTATTTCGAGTGTTTTCAAATTTACATCTTGATTGTGATCTAACTTGTAGGCAGTTTCAAGATCTTCGTTTGTAAATATTTTTGATTTATACACCCTGTCACTGATGTTATCCCTGTGTATGTCCTCTATCTTCCAACAATATTCACAACCAGCAGGACGTTCTCCTGACTGCATCTGCCTACGTTGTTCTTTCTTTTCTGCTGTATTATGTAATAACTTTGGATTATGTTGTACCGCTATTGGATCAATCTTGTGTGGTGGCGGATGGTGACAACTTGTGGTCATACCACTGCCCAACCATATAGTGGCGTTGTACCACTTTGCTCCGCAGAAACTTGCACTCTTGGTGTCTAATATTTTTTTCTTATACTCGAGATCATCCATTTTTTGCCTCAAAATAATTCTTTAGTTTGTTGTATTCGTCTTCTGGACAGAGTATGTCACTCTGGAACATAATATCCTTGACCCAGTGATAGTGTGCTATTGGGGGTGGGTGTGATTCGCCCGGGAGATAATATTCCTTGTAATTATCTTCAGCAAACTCCCACAGACCTTCTTTGTCTTTGTAGAACAAAAATTTTGTCCAATCGATTTGGTTGTACAATGCACGTTCACTTTCGCTGTGAAAGGTATTCCGTAGCACGTGCTTGTTAAAAATCATCATCGTGTAAGGTATTTTTTTCTTATCGAGAAACATCTGTGTCCTATGGATCGCTTCCAGTGTCCTGTAATATTGGTGTTGTTCGTTCCAGAAATGTCTTCTATAGTATTCGTGCTTGTCTGGTAACCTGTGTCCTCCATACCATGTGCTCCAACGGAAATCGTCATCCCACACCCGATACGTAACTCTGTCTCCCAACTCATCAACTCCTTTATCTAAGGTAACGACTTCGTACCTGTCACTTGCTGACCACATGATGTAAAACTGATCTATTATTCTATATCTCATGGCACTGTTTATGACCGCCCTTGCAATAGTTTCATTGCCTGATCCTGATCTACCTTTATTTTCCATAGGTATTCCGCCATTGAACCAAGGCACGAATTTAGGCCAGCATGGCCATTTGTAACGTGTGAAACTGCAACCGTGTGCTATAGTCTTGTTATACATTCTTACACTCCTCCCAGAATTCTTCCATTTCAGGAAAGGTGTTCAAGAACCTTGTGAGACGTCTGCGATCGTGTTCGTTAAAGAAAGCGTAAAAGTTTTTTTTGTTTTGCGTACTTGCGTCCGCATTTTCGCGCCAGTAGGCGAGATTACGTTGCATCTTTTGGATCTCGAAATCCTTGAATATGTGTAACCCGTTATCCTCACCGGAATTTTCCTCCATGTACTTTATGTTGTCTTCGTGTATGCTCTGGTACGATTCTGGTAGCATCGTTATCTGTTGCCAGGCGGGTTGTCTCAGCAGTGGCACATCAAACCACACACGTTGGTATGTCTTTGAATAACGCTTACGCAATTCAAGTATCTTCTCTAACAACTTGTCCATACTGGTAATGCTGAGGTTGTTGTAAGTCACTATGAACGTAATGCTGTTGCGTACGGGTATCCTGTCTAGGAACTCCTCTACGTTGTCCATCATGTAGTTGAAGTCCAACCCATCACGTATGTACTCCGCACGTTTGCCGAACGCATCAACAGACACGAACTGCATCATGTGTTCCACCTTCTCCTCCATGCATATGTTCTGTGCCATGTTGAAGTACTTCTCCTTCAACTTCTTGTCTGCTGGACACATGTTGCTGGTGACGTTGAGGTGTAGGTCCTGTTTGGGGTGGTCTATGATGTACTGGAACACCTTGTACGTGTTCACGTCCATCATTGGCTCTCCACCGGTCATACGGAAGTGCTTGAGGTTCTTGTACAGCGTGGGCCACCACTTCCAGAATGCGGTCACGTAGGGGTTCTCCTCTCTATGCGGTATGGGACGTCTACGACCTTGGAAGTGTTCTGGTGCGTTGTGTGGAGGTGTTGTTGGGTATTCACCATAACGGTCCGTTTCTTTTGCCCATGTCGTGCTGAACTGTGGCGAACAATAACTGCATCTGAAGTTACAGGCGTTGCTGAAGTTGACCTCCACGTACCTGGGCGTCCACCTTTCGTCTATGGGATTCTTCCTTATGACATCGAAGTCCTGCATGGCCCATGGCTCGCCTGAACGATAGTGCCTGTCCGACATCTCGCCCATCTTCTCTATGTTCCAACAGTAACTACATCCTGCGGGTTTCTCTCCTGACAGCATCTGTTGACGCTGATGCAATTTCTCTTCGGTGTTGTGAAGCGCCGCGGGGTTGTCTTGTAATTTGGTGTGGTCTATCTCGTGCAGGGGTGGGTGGTAGCAACTGTTTGTGAGTCCGGTCGGCAGGTGCAGTGAGGTCTGGTTCCATTTGGCCAGGCACATTGTCGGCGAAACTGAGGCCAAACGCTCTTTGGCGTTATCCGCTTGATTTTTATAATCACTTTGTTTCACGGTCCTGAACTTTCTTGTTCCTGTGCTGTGGCATTGTAAATTTGTAGAACTTGCTCTGCTCCGCATTAAGATCTGCTATCGGTATGCCTACACGCCTTGACAAACTTTCTCCATACATGGCAAGCTCGTCAAACACTCGAGAGTCGTCATCGAATTGGGAAAAGACTCCTATAAGTTCGTCAAGATTCCTTACCTTGATTATGTCTGTGTCACTCAAAACTGTGTCGTAGCAACCAACACGTGCACCAAGCATGGCATATTTGCCATATTCAACGTCTGCACCTATCGACATCCATTGAGACAGTGTCTTTAGATTATTGGGCCAAATTTTCTTGACGAAAGACTCTGGCGGTATACGTTTGCCTCTGTCTAGACTCATTTTTACACCCTCCCTGTAACCGGCCACAAAAGCCTGATGTGGTTCGTGATTTATGACTGTAGTGGAATAACAGTTATGTAGATTTTCATGCGGTACACCCCAACAGAAATCAATTTTGTTTTCATCCGTGTCTGAATTCTCATGTGTCTTCATCGCAAGGCAGGTTTGCTTTGGCCAGCCCACTATGCCACCATTACCATACACAAGGCAGTTTACGCTGTTCCTTGCCCGCCATCTGTGAACTGCCTTAGGATTAGTCAATGAAAAATCTAGTGTCTCGAGAAGAAAACGTTCATCGATCACATTGTCGCCATCCACACTGATGAAGAAATCAGTATCCGCCACATCGGCCGCGGCCTTGTGTGCGTTGTCAAATCCCACAACACCATCAACACGCTTGGCCCATGGCACCTTGTTTTTCAGATCTGCCCAGTTTTCCTCCTTATTGGGCTCCTTGAAACTTATGTAGATGAAATCCAGATCGCTTACTCTTGTTCTGTTTGCCACTGAAATCCTCCTTCCACTATTGAATCAGGCCAGTATGGGTGACCATCTAAAAACTTGTAACCTTTATCGGCCCTGCACAGCATTGTCTGGTGCTTGTAAATGCGTTTGACGGTCTTTCTTACAACCTTTCCTTCTTTTAATTTAAAATTTTCCTGTCCATGTTCTATCACCTCTTTGAACTTATCTAACGACACTTCTATCTTCTGGCCGTCGATTAGCACAACTGGCTTAACACGCTCTCTTGGTTTGAAATTTTCAAGGGCTTCAAAAAATCCTGGCATTTAATCTGTCCTTATATTTTTTGTTGACATAATGTAGAGGCCTTGTTAAAGCATGTCCGCTGTGAATAATTTTACCATCTACTTTAACCGGCATCAGATAGGCATCATTGTCCGCCACGAAATCCAACTGATTGATTTTTTTCTTGTTATGAATTATCTTGAACCAGGGAAAATCAACCATGTGTTTATTGGTGGGATCTAAAATCCTTTGAGCCAATGCGTATATTATATCTGTGCTAGGGTAGGTGTCGTGACATTGCCTTAGGATGTTTTCACGAGTGTAATCCCAATTGGTGGTCAAATCTTGACAAAGTCTTGCAAACTCATGCACTTGTTGGCTCTTACGAAAGTATGTAAGGTCACTGTATATGTTTTGTAGGAAGTTGGCATCATGGAATGGTCTATACGGTTTGTCCTTGACCAATTGATTTTTGTAATTGTAACAGTCGACGCTGAAAATAATATTGTACTGCCATAGATAATTCCACCACCAGTCTGTGTTTTGTGTCCATAACATGTCGGCGGCCAATTTTATAGAATGCTTATAAGGACTCATCAGTAATGCTTTGTACTCATTAGCCCATTTTATTTCATGATGCTCACTGAGGTCTTCGTCCATTTGTAAAACCACATCTATGGCCTTTGAATTGACTTTTGTTTTTTTATCCGTAATCACACAAACATCGTTATATCTGTTAAATCTTTTGATAGATTCGGCCAAGGCTATCGACAGTTCCACATAATCAGTTGTTTCGTTGTTTTGACATATCCACACGAACCCTCTAGACATAGGCTACTCCTTTATCAATCACGTGAACATCGGTGTGTTCGATACTTCCCTGCCTGTCCTCAACAGTCCAAGTTATTCCTTGATCATCTAAACTAGTGACCTTTGCATTGGCAGGCAATGTAGCCAACTTGGTTGGCATGACTGGGTAACCTACAAAACCATGTATTTGCTGTAATGCAATAGCAAATGCGTAGTCATTGCGGAAGTTGGGGAAATCTATCCTGTAAAGGTTGCAGTAAAACTGATAATTTTTCTTTATATGAGCCACCATGTCAAATATAGACTTGGCAAGTTCTGTTTTTTTGAAAAAAATAAGCGTTGCCCAGACCATAGGTATTGAACTATTTCTACGGAAGTTGTAACTATCCTTACCTGTGACGTCATGGACTTGGTCATGTACCAAAAAATCATGATCTGTGTCAAATAGGGTCAGGAGATTGTCACTGTAACAAAAGAAGTCGACATCAACTAAAAGGGTTTTGTCATATGGTGACAATTCATAGGCCCTGTGCCTGTCCAAATTATGCCATGGTTTGTTGTTGATAAAATTTCCTGTCTGATTGTCTATAAGTTTGTAATCAACAAAACCCAAGGGCGGCAACAGGTTGTAAGTGTCAAAATTTGTGACCACAGTAACAGGCAAACCAAGATTCTTCTTCAACAGGGGTATAGTTTTTTGTGCGATCTTATCATACCTGTACAGGTCTGTGTTTATACAAAAAACCAATATACCTTTTTTCATCTGTCACCTTGTTTCTGTGATTGTTTTATATAACTGATGATAGGAATTTAAAACTTCTTGATTTTTTGACTTAAGGACATCTAACAGTGCCTTTGGATCCTCTATCAATACAGGATTATCATTGACGTCTAGTATAACAAAGGTTCCTAATTCTTCAGACAGCGTCTTGACTAGGCTTATTGTTTCGGCATCTGCGTTGAACAGATGTCCATTGTGGGCGAAAAGCATCCTAGATTTGGCCTTCTCTAAGGCATTTTGCTTCTCCAACGCAATGGTGTAAGAACGATCTGATTTTTGTTTTAGTTTGGAAATTTCCATAACACTATTATAGTGTAATTATGGAACAAGTACAACCCTAAAAAAATTATTACGTGGTAGTGTTGCTTACTGTTGCAGTTGATGACGGAGCGTGAGCGTTGTCAAGGTTGGCCGCCGTGGTGTCAACGGTGGTCAGTGCATGTTGATGCTGACCGTTCCTGTTTGTGTTGATATCCACACTAGAGGTATTACCCGAGGTGTATACGGTGTCACCTGCGCCGTCAGTGGCTGTGGTCTTGACAGTCATTGTGACTGCACTACCTGGTAAATCGTCCAACTTGGCCGATATGTTCAACACGTTTGCAGTGTATGGATAGGTGTCGTCACTGAGCTGTATTATTGTCAAGTATCCAGTTGAAAGATCATAGAAACCATTTGTTAAACCATTTGTCTGCAGAGTCTCACCACTGCCTGATCTAGTCGAGGAGTGTGCCGCAATAGAGAATGTGCCCATTGCAGTGTAAAGTGCGTCCCAAGATCCATCCTTACCACTGGCACCCGATGTACCACCGTCACCAATCCTGGTAGGTGTAATACGGATCTTGCCTCCGGCATTGAAGAAGTGTCTCATCTTGTCTGCGCTGGCAAACGTGACGCTGACTTCCGTTGTGAAAGAATTAAACCAAGTGGCACTTGATTGTGGAGCCTGTAGGTTAGCAGATGTGGTTACTGATGTTGTACTTGTACATCCAGCCGCAACCGATGCCGCCAATGTGGCTAGGTCTGTGGCAACCGCCGCCTTGATGGCTATCTGGTCACCGGCAGATACAGACGATCTTGAAGTCATCGTGTCTCCTGTGTGTCCTGCGACGTTATCCATACCTGTGAAAAGCGCATTCCACTGCGATGCTTGAACTGTGTCTCCGTCGTTGACTCCAGATATTAATGTGTTACCTAATCCATACTCCCCTGATCCTAAACCTGCTGTATGATTCAATCCAAAAGGAGCGCTGGAGTTAGTCACAAATGCGTTGTATTCTTCATCTAAAATTGTATCACCTGCTTGGTATGCCATAAATCTTTATTTCACTCCTATCACGCACTCTGTGAGTGCGGTTTCTACGTTGTATTTATCCTTGATCAGTCTTCCCAAGGTGTTAAAAGCGGTACATTCTTCCAGTTGTGCCACCCGTGCCTCACCATTTCCTGCTGATACCACTCGATCACCCGCTTTGCCTGACCCCTGTACCTTGACTGATACACGTCCTTTCAAGCAAACCATAGGATGAGACTCGTTGTTTCCTGCTTCTGCGTTCATTAGAAATGCTGGCGACTCTGATATAACCCCAAATACTGCGTCTGACAACTCGTCCTCACATTTTGTGATTTCTGCTTTTCCGCCCAAGATCGCCACATCTCCGACTTCCATCAAACAATCTGCTTCGTAACGCTCGGCCAAGTCAGCATATCTCGCCGCTGTTGAAGTTGCGTGTACCACGTTTGCCCTGATATCCACCAGTGTGGGGGCCTCGATGTTGCCTTGTGTTTGGGCAGACATGAATGCCGTCCAAGCACCACCGGCCGCACCTATACCGCTACCTGTTGATTCATCGTTGGCATAAGTTTCATCCCATACCCAGTAAAGATTTTGCTCAGTTGATGACGAAGTCTCACCCCTGTTAACTTTTAAACCTGTGTAACTAGGCATGCCAGAAGCACTTGATATGTTCCTGTTGAGCTCTATTAGGTTGTCCTCTACCGACAATGTCGATGTATTGATGATCGTCTGTGTGCCATCAACTGTCAGATCGCCCACTCTCAAACTCTCGATCCTACCTGTAGATCCTTTGATTCTTAATGCTTCTTTTGTTGTGCCACCATCGTTGACTGTGAATATGATGTCTTTGTCTTGCGTGGTCTGTGCTATGGTGAAATCGTCACTTGACAATGTCATTGTGATGTCATTGCCTGCTCCCAAACGTATACCATCATCGGATTGTATTGTCAATCTACCCGTGGTTGTGTCGGCACCATCTGATCTCAGATAACTTGAAGGCGATACCCCGCCTAAAAGATCAGAATCCGTCGCCGTGCCTCTGAATTTTGCTGATGACACAGAACTTGAAAGTTGTATACCTTGTGCCACTGATGAAAAACCTGCTGTGATCAGTGCCGCACCTAATGTTTCAGTCGCACTTGGTGTGAATGCCAGATTAGATACCACACCAACGACAGTGTCATTGGCAACTAATTTTAGAATTGATCTTTTTACCCCTGTGTTGTCTTCTGGTGATTCTGTAACGACCTGTGTCACACCTGATCCAGAAACTGTGGTTGGACCAATCAGAGTCCACGCCGTACCAGTGTACACGTATAGTTGGGTGTTCAACGTATCAAACCACATATCACCAGTGGCCGCATCGCTGGGTGCTGTTGTAGAGTTAACAGTTGAACCTAATTGTTTCCATTTTGACCCAGTGTAGACATTGATTTGATTGTTTGTCTTGTCATACCACATCTGACCCTGGATCTTGTTTGACGGTGCTGATGTGTTGTTGAAATTCTCTAGTAATTTTACGAAGTTTTCATTTAGTTTCTCACCGAAGCCGGCATAACCTTTTCCTATCAGCGTGAGGTCTGTGGTACCGACGTCAATAGTTCCATCGGCCAATGTGACCAATAGCGTTCCGAATGTGTTGTTTATCTTGTATGCCATCGTCTAGTCGTTGTTTGAAGCGTTGTCTCTGACTTCTGTCAAGAAACTGACATCGCCCACTAACTTGATCAATATGGTTGCAAGTTCAGGTGTCAACATAGCGTCAATCTTTGCTTCTTCTTCTGACGTCCATGCTGTCTCGTAATTTGCGTTGATGTAGTCCGCGACTTCTTGTTTTGTTGCCATTTAAATGTACTCCTTATGCTTATTTATTACGGCTATCGATCTGCTCATCGTCGGATATCCAAGTTAAATCCTTGGAATATGTTCCATCCAGATCCCTCAAGAAAGT
>Ga0222719_10003421_pt1 | contig 14137 bp, 14 predicted proteins | sample C33_34DmetaG_FD_165039 | JGI IMG/M metagenome (GOLD analysis project Ga0222719, IMG submission 165039) | Estuarine water microbial communities from San Francisco Bay, California, United States - C33_34D | ecosystem: Environmental > Aquatic > Marine > Unclassified | place: USA: California...
GATACAAAACTTGACGGAGACGGTAACCGTCAGACGCGTTTTGTCAATGCAGATGACTATCGCGCTCAAGAGTTTCCAAATGGTACTGCTCAAGCAGTTAACACATATTATTTAAGAATTTTTAGATTTTAGGAAATGAACATGGATGGATTAAAATTTGTAACAGCCAAATTTATTAATAATGATAGGACAACGGTTGAGTCTTTATGGGAGGATGAAGAAGGTAGATTAATCCCATCATATAATGAGGCGATTGATGGTGATCCATCTTGGGAAGAGATAAAAGAAAATATTTCTATTGATACAATACATGAAAATACTTTTAATTATATAAGATCAACCCAAGAAGAATATAAAAAGCAAGTATTGAAATTTGCCAAGGAAGATGGTTTAATATATGATATTAAAGATACAGATAGTTCAATATTTAAACTTATAATTGATAAGTTATTTCAAGCATTTGATCCTGAAGTAAATAAAGAAGATCTTTTTTTAATAAAACTTCAATTATTTGAACATGATATAATTAAAAAATGTCAAAATAAACAAAAGAAAATGGAGTTGAGAAAAGCAACTACAATTATGCAGGCAATTAGAATTGCTTTGGAAATTGCCGAAAGCGAATTGGCTTAAATTATATTTTTCTACACATAAAAATACATTTATTACTAATTAAATCCTTATCTTTAAAAGATTCATATATCCCATTATTAAAATACTCGTTTGATAAAATATCTTCAAACGAGTATTTTTTTAAATCATTTTTTGATAAATTATTTCTAAATTTATTATACATTGTATTACTTTCTGGGTCACTAAATTCCCAATAACAACATGGATATACTATACCCGAAACATCTATATGAAGTTGTTTACTCATTAGAAAAACACAATTTATTTCTGGGATTTGTTTTATATTATTTTCTTTTTTCCTTATAAAATCTTTTATTTTTTTATGATCTTCTTTAAATCTATAATCTCTTACGCGCCTATAATTTCTGTTTATATCCACAGATAATAATGTTTTATCTGAAACTTGTTCTAAGGTTTCGGTTTCACCTTTTTCATTTATAAAAGTAAAAATAGGACTGTCAGTAAATCGATTTGATTGTAGCATTTCACATTCAGTAGAACCATGTGATCTACAAAGGGTTTCTATCTCATCTTTAAAATCTTGGTTATGTTTAAACAATACAGTAAATGTGTGTATTTTTGCTGGGGTATATTTTAACACATCCATATTTTTAAGTATTTTTTTTAATGAAGTACCTCTTCTATATTTTTCATGCATCTCCTGATTAATTCCGTCTATATCAAATATTACTTTTAATCTTCTTCTTCCAATACTTCCTAAATCCCACCAAAAGTCTTCGTTTCTTAAGGAACCATTAGTATTGATACTTACCCAGCATCTATCATCAGTAGATATAATGTATTTAATAATTTCAAGTATATCCGGATTCATTAATGGATCACCAAATGTTCCAGAAAAATGAATATTAAATAATCGTGATAAAACTTCAGGTGGAAAATAATGTTTAAACTCTGACAATGTCATGTTTAAATTTGGTGTAAATTTATTGTTAACACCTAATCCGTTTGGATCTATCCTACTACATTGAGGGCACTTGGCATTACAATAAGTGCTTATTTCCAAAATAATAGATAGTCTTTTTTGTTTATATAAATCATACCACATTTGGAAAACTCAATTCAAATTCTTTATTTACGTGGTGTAAAAAATGGCAGGCAGCTGTGGGTTTAGGACAGAATTTATCTAGGATAAAATTCCATTGAATACCTATGTTAGTGAAAGGCACATTGTTCTTTTCAATGAGATAAGATATAAAGGCTTCATTATTTGGAAACCAATTCTTTACAATTGTGTCTGGATATACATTATCTTCTTTTGCAATTTCATAAATCTTATTCATTTCATTGATATTATTGATAAAGTTTAATTTTTCTATTGAATTTTTATTTCCACCCAACACCCCAGTGTTTATCAATTCATTATTACCCACGACATCTTCTATTAGTAACATTGCATTCTTACAACAAGTCTTTATGTAAATATTCATTGGATCAAAGTGGTCCCATCTTGCAGCTTCAACAAGATCTTTTTTAATCATATCACGCCCAAAGCTATATGCACATATGTTGTTTAAATCAAAACTTTCAAAGAAATTAGATTTAGTTATTGGTAATACATCAAAATCAATGTATAAAACCTCGTCATACTTTTCTATTGCTTTTTGAAATAATACTAGTTTTTCAAACTGTAACAGATTATAGTCTGTTATCTCTGTCATTTGCAGCGCGTAGTCTGCATTGCAATAAAACGCATATCCTTGCTGAACTTGTATAATATCATTTTTATAAGTAGCAAACTGCTTCTTTTTATAATCAGATGCAGAAGAATGTGGATCTAACTTATCGGTGTAAATGCTAAAGATGAGTCTTTTCATACCAACTCTTTACGTAATCAAATCTTTTATTAATAGTATGCACTAAGTTTGTATCTTTTGGAATATAGTTCCACCTATCCATAAAGTGATGCCAGTTACTTTTTAGATTTATACACTTTACATTATTCTTTATTGTCTTATAAGCCCATATTGTTTCATTATCATATCCAAACATTTTTCTTGTATTTAGATCAAATGTTTCGTCTTCTCTTATTTCATCCATTAAGCTTATTGTGGCATCAAAATCTTTATAATATGCAAGTTGATCTAAATATCTTTTATTTGTGATAACAATACCTGTATTAAATACGTCATGTGCTCCTGATAATCCTTCATACATGCACATGACTCTCGTATTCCAATATTTAGCAGTAGGTGATCGATTACTATTAGAAGTAGATGTTATTGGTCTTATTTCCGACCCATACATTATATGAATACCGGCATCTAAATCATGATGTTTAAATAGATTATTATTTGATACTGGTACAACATCAAAATCTAAGTAAGCTATCTCATCGTACTTTTTAGCCAATTTATACAGTAAATGTATCTTATAGAAGTTTACTATATTGTATGATACAATCTGTGGATATTTCTCATTGAACCAGTTCTTATAGTCAATATAGTCTTGATCATATTCAAAGAGTTTATATTCCACACTACACTTCTCTGCATATTGAATGTGCATGTGCTTGAGCCAGTCATAGTATTCTCTAAACTGTGACTTGGCATACTCGTTCTTTGGTATCTTACTATTCCAATGAGGAGGTTGCTCATCAAGCTCTTCATTTGGAATGTCAATATACAAACTATATATGATTTGTTTCACTAGTACCTTCCAATTACCATATATCTTTCATAACCATTTTTCATTGATAATTTACTAGAATAAAAAACCTTTTTAAATTGGCATTTTTTAATAAGTTCATCTTCTGAATTAACGCAATTTATATGATCCGGTATGTGAAACATATTATTACTTTGTATTGCAAAGATACAATTTTCTTTATATGTTTTATTTTTTATTAATTCTGGAAGATCTGGCATATGTTCTGATGATGTATTAATCACAACATTTGTTGATGCATCATACTTATGGGGGTTTCTAACATCTCCGTGTGTTCCGTCCAATCGTTTATCTTTTGTTTCTTCTCTATACTTTTTAAAAATATTAATTGATTTTTCATCTAAGTCTATATTATGAATTCTTTTTATATTTAAGTTTTGAATTAGTAATCGAGTAATTAAGATTCCATTCCATCCGCCAAATAGTTGAATTTTTGGATTATCAATATCCATTAGTGATAATGCATCAACCAACCATGTTTTGGATTCTAATTGTGATGGTGAAAAACTATCAAGAAAATGATAAAAATCTATTCCAAGTTCAGCAGCGGTGTACATACATGCAAAAATGGTATCTTCAATTCCAGTAATGTTCAAATCCTTCATATCCATCATCCCCTAAAATATAATCATATCCTTCTTTATCATGCCACCTTCTTCTTTTCCATCCATTAAAAATACAAATATTATGATTTTTACTATAATATAATTTATCAGGGCCGGGACTTTTGGGCGTATACCAATAATCAGTTTCATCTATACCGTATGCTCTTGAATAAATTTCATTTCTAGGAAAAAAGTTTAATTTTTCTTTATGGTCAAAATTTAAATATGAATCTATACCTCTATATTTTAATAGATAATAATCCATATCAGAATAAAATTGTTCCCATATAGAAGTTAAATCTCCTGACCAAATCATAACAGAGGAATTTAAGTTCATATCAAATTGGTGTTTTACATCAGGTAGCGCATTTTCAAGCCATGGTTTCCAATACGCTTTTATCATCATAAGTTTATCTTTTTCTACATAATTTTTAAAATGTGTTATATCATTTTGGATAACATTATCCAGGTCCAGAAAAAGATTTATTTCATTTGACTTATTTTCAAATAAAGTAAGTTTCCACCACCACGTTTCTAAATTATAATCTAAATTTAATGGAATAATTTTTATTTTAGGATCAATATTAATTGGGTTTTCAGTATGGCAAACAAATGTAAAATTGTCTTTAAAATTTTTACACACCATTTTATAAAGACGATTTACATGTTCGTGGGAAAACTTGTTACCCCATTTTACGCAAGATATAATCATTGATTACCAATAAATTTAAGTTTGTTTTATTAAATGTATTAATTGCCTCCTCAGGTGTTTCCACTATAGGTTCTTGACAATTAAAACTTGTATTTAATAGCATTGGAATTCCGGTTATTTTATAAAATTCATTTATAAGATCATAATATTTTGGATTTTGTTCTCTATTCAATGTTTGTATTCTTGCCGTATTATCAATATGAGTAACACCAGGAATCTTATTAGATTTAACTGGCACAATTCTTGACATATAAGGACTCGGTTGGTTAGTATCAAAATACTCTTGATAATATTCTTCAAGGACGGTGGGTGCAAAAGGTCTATAATCTTCTCTGAGTTTAATAGTACTATTAATTATGTCTTTTATATTTGGATTTTGTGGGTCAGCAAGAATACTACGGTTACCTAAGGCACGATTGCCACTTTCTGATTTGCCCTGGAACCAACCTACAATTTTACCGTCGGCAATTGCCTGCGCAACCTCGGTTAAATTTACTTTTTCATCACCAACATAATCATATTTCTTACCCCCATAGACTGAAGGAATATGCACATTATTATTTAAAATATAATCGGCATGCATATATGTCCCAAGTGATTGTCCTTCATCACCTGGTGCTGGTGGAACATATACATTTTTATAATGCTTTGTAAATTCCTCATTCATGTAACCATTATACGCAACACCACCCGCAATGCAAATACTATCACACGTCTTTAATGGTAACACATATTCATTAATTAATTCAATCGTAGCACATTGTAATGTGTATGCAACATCTGCTAATTTAAGTTCGCGTACTAATTCAATATGCCCATCTGGAAATTGAAAATTATTATCACAGTAATAATCAATTATTGTTTGCATGGTTTGACTATATTCACCATACGCAGCCAGACCCATAATTTTACCCGCGCCTAAATTTCCAAAACCTAAAAGTTTTGCAAAATGATTCCATAGTGAACCAATGCTAACTTTACTTGATAGGTCGGTAATATCACCATTTTTATTAATAAAGATACATTTAAAATTTATGCCTCGTCCATCAATGGCTAAAATATCAGACTCACTATATCCAGATGAAAGGTACGCATATGTTGCATGTGATTGATGATGATCTATATAATAAATATTATCTTTTCTAAAATAGTCCCATAATTTAGTAGGTTTAAACTTTAAAAAATCATCATCAATTATGCCACGAGGTAATGATTCCAAACCACCTATTGTAATTGTAAATGCAAATATTTCGTGATCGTTGGGGTGATAATAATCAAAATAAAATCCTATTGTAGGTCTTATATCATCTTGATTCTTATATATGTTATGTTTTCTACGTGTATATCTTTCCTGTTGATCATGAAATACACCATCATAAGCATTATGATCATGTGGACTTAATGCTATACTATAAATTTTCATGATAATGCTCTTGCATTATTTTCATACATTATTAATATTCTTTCTCGTGACCAGTCCGGTATTGCTTCAGTACAAGTTCTACAATAATCTTCAAATTCAAATAAATCATAAGTCATCATTCTATATACATTTTCTTTTGTAACATCAAATTGCCTCGAACCATTAATAACTTTCTTACTACAGTGTCTAATTTTTTCAATTTCAAAGTCAACGACAGGTACTGATGGGAAAGCAGCACAAACTCTTCTATTTAATTCTGGAGATTGGAATTTTATATCATAGGTCGGCGACCTTGAATTATATGCCTTGAATATACTATTTTTATGATTGATATATTCTAAATCAAAGTTTTTTTTATATTCAAAATAATTTGGCGTTTCAATAATTATATTGTAATTGTTATTTTCATTTTCAGAGAAAAAATCAAAGTTACCTAGTTTTTCTATTTTATCTTTATGAAAATCTAAGACCAAATGTTCAAAATAAAATATTTCTGGATCTTCTAATACGTGTGGATATTTTTTTCTTATAAGCGAATTTGATAATACAGCACAGATTAAATTATCATGCTTTTTTATCTCTGCAATTACTTCATCCAAATTTTTTATTAGGGCTGGTTCTCCACCTAATAAATTAATTCTTGCTGGAAACGGACTTATATATTCTAATGTCCGACGTAAAAAGTCCATATTAACATCTAAGTTCCGCATCTCTAAAGTCCATGCGGTACAATAATGACAAGATTTATTACAAGATTTTGACAGATAAAAATCTATAGCATAATATTTTGAATCTTTTAATTCTTTATATGTTTTAATGCTATTTTTTTCTTTACTTTGCTTGTCTATGTTTTGAATTATCATCTACTTCTGCAACTTTTTTATTGTTATTATAAAAAATTTGTTTTTTAAATGTTTTTTCTTTTGTTAAACAATAGATATAACACATCTTAAATCCTTCATTATTCATTAAACCTTCTTCAAATAATAACCAGACATCTGATGTTAATATTTCCATAATTGAATCGTAATCAGATATTTTTACATGTTTTAAAAATTCAATATATTTTGGATCATCAAAATTGCGCATTGCATCACATTGGCAACATGGAATTAAATGGCCATTATTAGTAATAGCCAATGGTTGAGTACCAATTAAACATTTTGGATATAACTTAATTGAACTACAATTTGACATAATGTTCTTCATTCTTAGGTTTAAAATCAATTACATCTGTTTTTTTATTTTTCATATGGTTATCAAATCTATTTGAAAATGTAAATAGTAAAAGTATTCCATTATCATTAGCTATAGCTTTTGCCTCATCCATGTTGTTTTCATTATAACTAAAAACAATATATTGCCATGTTGGCGTTGTATTAAGATAATTTTTAGACATTACCATGATATTAAAAAGCTTTTCACCATCTTGATTTATTCGATATTTGTGGCTATCTTTAGGAAGACCATCAATTCCAAATATCCATTTTGCATTTGGTGCTGCTTTAAATGCCTTTATGTACCATTCTTTGCTTTTTGCTGATGACGCGTTGTTTATAACGCATTGTATATTTCTCTCATTACATAATTTTAAAAATTGCAAAAATTTAGGGTGATGGACTGGATCAGATCTTGTACCACAAAAATTAAGGAATGGGAAAAAATCTATAATCTTTTTAAAATCCCTTATGGACATATCATTACCTGGTATCTTTTTTCCTTTGCTTCTCCAATTTTGTCTTTGGCATGAAGTGCATTCTAATACACATTTATTTGTAATATCAATATTAACTGCTAATGATGCTCTTTTATATAAGTTTGCTATTTTATATTCTAAATTTTTCATGATGTCGTAATATCAGTCATTGATATGTTTAATCCAATCGTATTTATTTCTTCATCGGTTAACCATGCATGTATAGGTAATGATAGGACTGTATCGCTGGCAATTTTAGCATTTGGTTTACTTATCAATTTATATTTTGAATTCTCAGATATTGGTTTATCATAATGAACTGTAGCATTTAATTGTTTACGCATAAGTTCTCTTTCTTTTTTCGTCTGGAATCGAATAACATATTTATGATAATTATGGTTTAATCCATCGGACATAGTTTGAAAATTAATATTTAAATCAGATAATATATCTTCATATTCTTTTGCAATCTCTTGTCTTTTCTTTTGCCATTCTTCCATTTTATCTAATCTAAAATTGATAAAAGCTGCATTTGTATAAAACATCTTTGAATTATACCCCAGCATTTCATAATCTTTATCTTTACCGTGACGTCTTAATTTTTTAACTAACTTGGCAAAGTTTTCATTGTCAGTCATTAACATACCACCACCAGAAATTCCAGCGATGACTTTGTTATTATTAAAACTATACGAGCTAATATCACCTATTGATCCGGCTTTTATTCCATTTAAGCTAGAGCCTAATGATTGTGCTGCATCCTCAATAAACGCTATACCTTTTTCTTTACAAAAATTTTCTATCTCTCTAGTGTCTGTCATATTACCAAAGAGGTGGGTATAAATCAGGGCTTTAGTTTTAGGTGTGTAGTTTTCTTGAATTGAGTTAATTGAGATATGATAGGACTCTAAATCTATATCACAAAAGATAGGATTGGCTCCTGCCATGGAAATGCAAGAAGCTGTAGATATCCAAGAAAAATCTGAAACCAATACATCATCACCCGGACCAATACCATAACACAGCAAAGAATAATATAGTGCATCGGTTGCGCTGCTCACTGCCACAGCATATTTTCTATTTGAGTAATCAGCAATTCTTTTTTCTAGAAACTCTACATTTCTATCATTATCAATTTGCATTACCCTATCAAATAGTTTTTGGTATTCTTCTTTATTTTCTAAATATTCTCTGTCCCAACCATTATAGTTCATTTAAAATATTCTCCACATTTGGAATCTCAATTTCACGTTCATAGTAAATTTTAGCACCTATATTACTATTTTCAAAAATTATGTTTTTATTAAAATATTTACACTCCTGAATTATGCGCGGCGCTGGATCAACTATCTTTTTTGTATAAACATATGTGTCAAACGATCCTAATAGATTATCATACGGTACTATTAGATGGTTATATTTTGTATCTTTATTTTCTGTATCATATACCAAGATACCATGGGACGGATATTTAGATATGATATCCATTGCAGACTCATAGTACATATTGTTGGTTCCATTAATTAGATAATCAAATTTTTTATCCTGGATTAATGGTTTATACACATCAAAGTATATTCTTTTTTGAAATGGTTTACCAACACCATTTGGATATACATCATAATCGCATAGATCTATAATATGTCTAGGTTTAAAGTGTTCTAAAGCAAATGGATACTCTTTACGATGGTTTTCAGAATAAATTGCTATGATTTTATTTCTGAATAATAAGTTTAGAATAAAGAGTTGATAGTTACTATAATAATATCGCTCTTTATAGGGAAGTGTTATCATGCTTCTTCCCATAACAAGAGTAACACCATCATCATCTATATCGTCAAATATTACAGAATCAAATTTTTTATATTTGCTTTCTATGGATTTTATATAAGATTTTTCAGAAAATTTTGGATGTGTGACTATAATAAGATCTACATCTATTCCTAATGATTTAATATATTGGGTGTATTCGTAACTGTAATAGAGCAAGCCATCACATGGCTTGCTCGTACATAATATATTCAGTTTTTGCATATCAAATTAATTTACCTCATCGACAATTATTGTCTTGCTCCTAGAAGGAAATCTTTTATCGGCGCGATGATGTTCAAGTCTAGATCTATTTGTATCTGGAAAACCAATACCCATAAGTAATAGGGTTGGTTCTGTTTCACCCAGGATCTCACTAACCTTATGTTCGTCATGACACTGGCAACAACCAGAAGCATAACCGAGCATATTAGATGTAAGAGTCAAATAGCCAGCACCAATGCCTAGAGCAACATTTTCATCTCGAGATACAAATGGATGTTCTTTTTCGGTAGCCATATGTCTACCACTCATCCGTTCTTCCCTGGTTCTATAACCCTCGGAAGGATCTCTATCTCTAATAAATGCAACCAACAAGTTACCTAGAACTTGAGGATTCATACTTGCATCTTGATCATCATATATTCTTGTTGTCCAATACTCGGGTTTCATTTTATTTTGAAGCATATCATTTGATAGCGCCTCTTCTTTTGTCATTCCCCACTCTGCTAGGGTTTTCCAAGCTGTATTATCATAGTATCCAGCACCGCCTGTTGTCTTGTAGATCTTTTCAATGATCTCTCTGTTAGTGATGAATTTACACTTGTAGAATACACGATTTTGTTTTGAAGAACACTGTGTCACTGATGTCATCATCGTCTTGATGTCTTCGGTAGGAATCTGTTTAGATAGATCCCAGTTACGTTGGCATCTCTGTGATTTAGTGATTGTTTTTTCTAAGTAACGATTGAAACTCATTGTAAACCTCCCGTCATTAATAAGTTCAATAGCTATTTATAACCAGTTAAATGTATAAATAAACTCTAGGCAGGGGCACATGGTTGTGTCCGACAAAGAAATCACCGGAGCATTTCATGGCCACCTATGAAGAGTTTACAATAGATCAGGGCACAGACGTAGCTATTGAGCTGCATTTAGTAGACCAAGCACAAGCAGCAAAAGATCTCACCAATTATTCAGTCGCAGCTAAATTAAAGAAAACCTATAATAGCGACAGCGACGATACAACCAATTTTACTGCAATTGTTTCTAATGCCTCTAGTGGTATTGTTACATTAAGCCTATCTAACTCTCAAACGGATGCACTGCGCGCTGGTAGATATGTTTATGATGTTGAATTATCATTTGTGGATTCTGACAGTAATACAATAATCGAGAGAGTTTTAGAGGGTAGGATTCAAGTAACACCTTCTGTTACTAAATAAGAGGCACTGATGGCTAATAAAAATACAATAGTAAAAAAGATTGTTGTTGGTACTCCGGTTCGTACCATACAAGCAACGCAGATTGTTTCGACTGCAAATATTAGCGATGTTAGTGTTGACTCTATTGCACATGGTGATCTATTAGTATATGATTCAGCAAGTGGCAAGTATACAGCCACCAGTATTAGTGGTGGCAATGGTATTAATGTTACATATACACCTGGTGCTTTTGGTGATATTGAAATTAATGCCACATCTTCGGTATCGACTGGTACTTATGGTAGTACTGCTAGAATTCCGGTTATTTCTGTTGACGCCAATGGTCTTATTGATAGTATTGGCTCTGTTTTAGTTTCTGTTGCCGGTGGTGATGCAATTACAGGCATTGATTATGATTCAGCCACTGGTACACTTACTGTTACCACTGGCGATGCATTAACATATTCAACTGTTATTTCGCTTGATGCATTTAATACAGATAATTTAAGCGAAGGTAGTACAAACAAATACTACACCAAAGCAAGAGTTGATAGTGATATTAATGCTTTGGTTGACTCTGCATATATCCAAGCTAGACAAGCAGATATATTTAGAGATTCATCTTTTATTACAAATATTGTTACATCAGAGTATATCCAAGCTAGACAAGCAGATATTTACAGAGACTCTGGTTTTGTAACTAATATTGTTGACAGTGCATATATTCAAGCCAGACAAACAGATATTAGAGACTCTGCCTTTGTAACAAGTATTGTTACAGCTGAATATATACAGGCTAATCAAAATAACTATCTAGACTCAACCCTTGCCGTTCAATTAATTGACACAGCTCATGTACAGGCAAGACAAATAACATATAACACATCAGATTTTTTAGATTCAACTACAGTAGCATTGGTAGTTGATGAAGCTTATGTTCAAGCCAGACAAACAACTTATGATTTTCTAGATTCAGCTGAAGTTATTGATCTCATTGATAGCACATATGTTCAAGCAAGGCAAGCAGATGTTGATCTTTCATCCTATGCTACACAAACATACGTTACCGATAGAGTTGATTCAGCAATTAATGCATTAATTGATGCAGCGCCTGGTGCACTGAATACACTTAATGAACTTGCCGCTGCTCTTAATAATGATGATAGTTTTGCTACTACGGTCACGACAAGCATTGCAACAAAACTATCAAGTGCTGATTTTGATACCAGATTCGACTCTGCATTAGGTACAAAAACAACAGATGACGTAACGGAAGGTTCAAACCTTTACTTTACAAATACCAGAGCACAAGATGCAATTACAGTTACCGATGCAGGTGGTGATGGTTCACTTACATATACTGGTGGCACAATCACCTATACCGGCCCATCAGCAAGTGAAGTAAGAGCACACTTTACTGCTGGCCCAAGCATTGATATTACCGATGGTGTTGTAAAAGTTGACTCGGCATCAACTATAAAAGTTGCTGGTATTGAAACAGATAAATTACAAACCACTGATTCTGGGGTTAGGGTTTATGGTAATCTACTACCAGATAATGATACCCGCTCTTTAGGTGATAGTACTCATCCTTGGGCAGATGTTTGGGTTGGGCCTAACTCAATTTATATTGGTCTTGCAAGACTTTATGACTCGGGTGGCACAGTTACCATTGGGGGGTGGAAACAAGGCATCGGTCAATACTTTCCAAAAATAAGTCTAGCTAATAATACAACAGATGATCTTCCTGAAGGTTCCAATCTATATTATACTACAGCAAGAGTTGATAGTGCAATTTTAGAATATGTTGACTCTGCATATGTTCAAGCACGGCAAGTTGATATCTTTAGAGATTCCGGATTTATAACCAATATTGTTGATTCAAGTTATGTTGCAACAAAGATTGCAGCAAATGTTACTACACGTTATATTCAACTTGATTCCAATTTACCTGCTGATACGACTAATAAGCTTTATAGTCAAAATGGTAATCTATATTGGAATGGTGCTGCTCTTGATTCTCTAGGCATTGGTTACACACCAATGAATAAAGCCGGTGATACAATGACCGGCGACCTGATAATCAATAAAACAACCCCTCAGATTAAACTTAATGACGATGCCGATGCCGGCGTTGAAATTTCAATTGGTCTTGATGGTGAGGATTTCTATATCTATGAGCCTGAAGATCCAGGTGGCACACAAGTTCCTTATGCAACATTTGGTATTGGTAAACAATGGTTACGTATTGAAGACATAAGTGAAGATGCTTATTTATTTGGTCGCAAAGTTTGGACAAGTGGTAATGACGGCAGTGGTACCGGTTTAGATGCCGACCTTTTAGATGGTCAAGAAGGTTCTTACTATTTAAATTATAATAACTTGACTGGTACCCCCAATGTACTTGATTCTGCTGACATTGCTGCTCTATTAGGTAGCCTAAATGAAGCGGCGATTAGTTCGGTTGTTGATTCAGCATATGTACAAGCCAGACAAATTACATATAGCAATGTAAGTGAATTTACGAATGATGCTAATTATCTTGATAGTACAACTGTACAAGGCGTGGTTAACTCTGCGTATGTACAAGCAAGGCAGATTACATATAGTACAGCAGATTTCTTAGATTCATACTATGCAACTAAACTTATTGACTCTGCATACATCAACGCTAGAGTTGATGGTATAGATGCATCTGGTGTTGACTCTGCAGCAACAATTCTACTCATTCAAGAGACAGTTGACAGCGCTTATGTTTCAGCTAGGGTTGGTGACCTGGGCATTGATTCTGCGTCTACAATTGCACTTATCACAGAAACCGTCGATAGTGCATACATTAATGCTAGAGTAAATGCCAATGTTGATTCTGCTCAAGTTCAACTTATCATTGATTCTAACTTCCAGAATCTAAGTCAAACCATTTTACCAGATCTAGATGACACAAGAGATCTAGGTAGTGGTTCGAAGAGATTTAGAAGAATCTATGCTGGTTCTAGGATTTTCCTTGGTACAAACTTATCGCTCAGAGACTCATCAGATACTTTGGTATTGTCTGGTGGATCATGGGGTATTAATGATCAAATTGATTCTTATGTTGATTCAGCATATGTACAAGCAAGACAAGACTATGCATATAGCTCTTTAACTGGA
>Ga0222719_10003425_pt1 | contig 14131 bp, 21 predicted proteins | sample C33_34DmetaG_FD_165039 | JGI IMG/M metagenome (GOLD analysis project Ga0222719, IMG submission 165039) | Estuarine water microbial communities from San Francisco Bay, California, United States - C33_34D | ecosystem: Environmental > Aquatic > Marine > Unclassified | place: USA: California...
GAATGGCAATCTTGTTTACTCCAATGGCAAATACATTGCCCACGCTGGGATCTACGAAGCACCTACGGAAAGCCTGAACGAAGATGATTTGATTGGTGCGATTTCAATCAAGACAAGTTTTGAACGATCAGACCGATTCAATACAATCAAAGGTTTGTTCGTTGATCCAGCACAGAATCACAAGTCTAGCGAGTTTCCAAAGGTTCAGTTGGCTGATGCTGTCACCAGGGACAACGGCGAAGTCTTAGAAAAAGAAGTCCAGTATCCCATGACTAACTCTAGCTATATGGCTCAGAGATTGTCCAACAAGTTAATACAGTTAAGCGATCAGCAAAAGGTTGTATCGTTTCCAGCGAATCTATCAGCGTTAAGAATAACCGCAGGGGATCGTGTTCAGGTATCCGTCGATGAATTAAGCTGGTCAAACAAAGTCTTCATGTGCGTAGGATGGACATTTAGCGATGAAGGTGGGGTCAATCTTACGCTTAGAGAAGATTCTTCGACTTCATACGCCGATCCAGCTTCTAATGAGTATTCCACGCTTACCGCTACAGGCGACATCACAGACGCATTCAGAGGCGTTCCAAGCCCTTCTGGTTTAAGTGTTACTGCTGGGTTAAAGAACAACGAATTGAACTGGGTGAACCCTGCAAGACCGGCAGATTATGGGACTATCTACGTCTACGCTTCGCCCAATGGCAACTTTAGTTCAGCAGTCAAAATCGGTGAAACTGACGGAACGCAGTTTATACATGATGCGTCTAACTCAGCAGATTCAGTTAGCGCCGGTGATGTTCGCTATTACTGGGTGCGAGCTGTTAAGAACGTAGGGACAGATGCGGCTAGTCAGTCTAACCTGGAGCCAAATGCTGATCCTAATACGACAGTATTCGCTACAGTCGGACGGGTTAATTGGGCTGATGTTTCTGGCTCAACTAATGCCCCAGCGGATAACGCGACAGTCGGCGCACAGATATCTGTCAACCTGTACGATACCGATGGTTCGACGGTGATGAACCAAGATGACGTGAAGAACTCAGTCTTGGCGCAAGAAATCCTACAGGTAGAAGTCGAGTCTGGCGAAGTCTTAGATTTAGAAACGGGTCAAGACGTAGACATTCAGAATCTTGGTGATGTGGCGATCTTCGTCAGCGATTCTAATCAGACTTTGAATAGTTCAATCAATACAGTCGCGCAGAATCTATCGTCACTTGAAGATACTGTCGTTGACTTGACCAGTGGTGTTTCAGATATCTACATCCAAGCAACTGCGCCGGTCGCGGGTGTTGGTGGCATACCTGATCCAATACCTACGTTTTCACGGTGGTATGACTCCGACGATAATAACCATCCTTATTATTGGACTGGATCGGCATGGGTATCGTTAAAAGATGCTGAGATTGCCCAAAACGCAACTGCAATCACGAATCTTCAAACGTCTTTGGCAACGACTAACGGGAACGTCACAAGTAATGCCAGTGCCATATCGGTATTGGATGCGACGACGGTTTCACAGGGTAACTCTATAACGTCAATTACGTCAGACGTAACTGCGCTAGAAACGACTGTCAACGATGCTTCAACGGGTGTTGCGGCCAATGCAACAGGATTGTCAAATCTGACGACTAGAGTCACCACTGCTGAAGGGTCAATCACGACTAATGCTTCAGACATTACGACTTTGCAAACAGATGTGACTGCTGCTGAAGGCGATATCACAACCAACGCCACAGCTATATCGGGTCTTGATACGCGAGTAACGACTGCTGAAGGCACTATCACAACCCAGTCATCCGACATCACTGCGCTTGAATCGACCGTAAACGACGGGACTACAGGTGTCGCTGCAAACGCTTCAGGTCTTTCAGCGCTGACGACACGGGTCACAACGGCTGAAGGTGCTATCACAACCAATTCATCGGCTGTTACGACGTTAGACGCGACATACACAGAAGACCTTCATTTTAGGACTGAAGTCGAAGACGAAAACGATGACCTAATTGACTTAGAGACTTCTGGCACAGTCCAGCTTCAAGATTTGTCAGACTTTGTATCAGGATCATCCAGCGCGATTGATTCACTGACGGTTCAGACTTACGTCAACGAAGATAATATTCAAACCCAAGCCATTCAGCTTACAGCATTGGAATCCACGGTAAACGATCCGACGAACGGCGTGGTGGCTACTGCTGGGGCATTGTCAAACCTGACAACAGAAGTCAGCGTGATTGACGGCGTTGTTACTTCAACGGCACAGGATCTGACGACACTAACGACAACCGTTGGTGGGAATACGGCAAGTATTACTGCTCAGGCTGAATCTATCGACGGGGTAGAGGCTAACTATACCGTCAAGATAGATAACAATAACCGGATCACTGGGTTTGGTTTATTGTCAACGACTTCAGGATCAACACCATTTTCTGAATTTGCGGTGATTGCAGATCAGTTTTCTATAGTCGATCCAGCATCGACTGCTGATACCCCGCTTCAGCCTTTTACGGTTACAGCTTCCAAGATCGTCATGGGGACGGACGTAGAGATTGACGGTGGATTAGTTGTCAGCGGAACGATAAAGGCAGATCGTCTATCCCTAAATGGAACGATGTTCACCACTGAAACCGTAGGCAGTGACGTTAATCTGGTAATCGCAGACGGCGGTGTTGATACTACCCAGGTCGCAGACAATGCGGTCACTTTAGACAAGATAGCAGATACCCTTCAATCGACTGATTACGTTCAAGGTTCTGCCGGTTGGAAATTAACCACAGATGGAACCTTTGAGGCTGGATCTGGCACGTTCAGAGGCGCTTTGACTGCGACTAGCGGATCATTCACTGGCGCGGTTAGTGTTGGAACCACTGGTAATTTCTATGGCGGCACATCGACAGCATTCAACACTGGTAAAGGATTCTTCTTAGGATATGACACTGATGCTTATAAGTTAAGCATAGGTGATGCGTCTACGGGTAAGTCTTTGACATGGGACGGTGATAAATTAAACGTAGCAGCAAATGCTGTCAGTTTTACTACCGGCGGCGAGCCAACTTATGATTCAAATTCCAAGGTTCCGGTTGCTGTCAGGAGTTCTGTTTTAGACCTGACAAGTAATACTGACTATGTATTCTTTGCGAACGACTTTGATCAGAATCTTACGTTATACGCTTCATTTTATGCTGGCCCATTAACTTCTGGGTCTATATCTGGTGAGACGAATGCACAGAACGCGATCATGTCGCAACTGTCTTTACAGATTCAATATGCGGAAAACGTAGGTGGTAGCCCAAGCACTTGGCAGAACTTTGGTTCAGCAGCTTTATCAAGCAAGAAATTCACTTCTAGCCAGTTAAATAGTAACTACTACGTCAAGGTCACTGACTTAGGAAGCGGTAATTATCGCGCAGATCTAGCGACAGCATCGGAAGCAGCAGCAGACTTCACGGGCCTTGGTCATTCTGACTACGCCTATGGGATTACAGACGAAGACTACTACATGACTGAACAAGTCACTGTGTACGGATTCCCTAAAGGCGAGTATTTTATCAGGGTGGTTGTAGCGGTCACGGACGGTACGTATAGCCCATATCCTGCAACGGGTAGCCCTGCGCTGACTAATCCTAGAAGGTTATCAATCAATAATGCTTTGACGTATACCGATTCAGATCATGGTTTGTCATCGGTTGCAAAAGGCAATCCGCAGACTTATTTCACCGGACTTTTCAACAATACGCTGATTGATGGTGGAAGTCTGACGATAGCTGTCAACGAAGAAAACGCAACCAGCAATAGGTACGGCGGGATATTCATAGCCGGTCGAGGCGAGACAACTGATCCAAACTCTATACAGCCTTTAGGTGGAATATACTTCTACAATGGGGTTGATGATCTAGGTTCTGGAGCTGGCGATGTTGGAAGTCCCGATCATACTATTAGCGTTCCGAAAACAGGCGACAGCTTAGATATAGAAGCGGCTGGCGATGGAATCAGGTTTAATGGTGGTTATGGTTCTACCGGAGCAACCATTGACACCAATGGAAACTACTTCGCAGACGGAAATATCACTATTTCGGGAACCGTAAGCCAAGGCTCTGATATCCGACTGAAGTCTGAAGTTGAAACGATAGATGGAAGTAAAGTGTTTGATATGCGCGGTGTCAGTTTTGTGAAGAATGGTGAAAAGGGCGCGGGTGTTATAGCGCAAGAGTTGCAGGAAATAGCACCGGAACTGGTGAAAGAAGGTTCAGACGGGATGTTATCCGTAGCGTATGGGGATTTGATCGGCTATCTGATTGAATCGGTTAAGACTTTGAAAGATGAGATTGATCAGATTAAGGCTGACCAATCCTAGAATTTGCCGTAAAATAGCAGCATAGGAGATTCAAAATGTCAAAGATTAGTGAACTATCAGATGGCGGTAGCTTAGTCAGTAGTGATTATTTGATCGCTGTCCGTAGCGGCGGCAATGTCAAAGTCAGAATGGATCAGATCAATGTCGATCAGATTGATCTAGGTGACAACGAATTTATCCGTCTGGGTAACTCGCAAGACTTGACCATAGTCCATGACGCGAGCAACTCAATCATCAATCAAGCTGGCATCGGTGACTTGCTGATTCAAAAGGCTGGTTCAACCAAATTGACAGTTAATTCCACAGGCATAGACATCACGGGCAGTGCCACGATGGATGGTCTTACTGTTGATGGTAATAACGACATTCAAATAAACCGTGATGGAGTTAGTTCTGCAAAAATATTTTGGAACAGAGGCGTTACTCAGGATGCGGCTATAGAGTTAGATGCTTCTGAAAGTTTAACTTTTAGTGTTGATGATGCAGGTCTTACAGGAAAGTCTTTAGTATTAAAAAATAATAGTAAAGTAGGATTTACATTAGCAGATGGCGGAGACATCAGCTTCTACGAAGACACGGGCACGACTGCGAAGCTAACGTGGGATGCAAGTGCTGAAGGTCTTGCCATTGGTGATGGCGGATCTGGTATTGAAGGTTTGCTTGACTTAGAAAAAACTGACAACACGGCTTATACCTCTACCTCAAGAGGAAACGGTTTTTTACAAATTACCAACACTAGTACAACATCTGGAGCTTTTTCTGGCATTGAGTTAATTGCTACTGGTACGGGTTCAGCAGGTGCAGCAGAAATAATTTGCATTGACTCTGGCTCAGGCAGCGGTGACTTGGCATTCTCTACAAGAAACGGTGGTACTTGGGGCGAAAAAGTCAGGATTGATGCAAGCGGCAACTTGTTGGTGGGGAAGACTTCTACAGCGCTTGGAGATGTAGGCCATAATTTCCATCCCTCTGGGTTTTCGTTCCACACAAGAGACGGCGGCGAAGTTGCTTATTTCAATCGCAAAACCTCTGACGGCAGTATTGTTAACTTTTACAAAGACGGCACAACCGTAGGTAGTATTGGTGTCGAGTCTTCAGACTTAGTAATTGACGGAAGCGCAAGCAACCACGCCGGTCTGAGATTTATGGACAGCGCGGTTAATCCCAGAAAGAATGGAGCCTTGTCCAACGGTGCGGTTGATTTAGGAGGTGACATATACCGCTTCAAAGACCTCTACCTATCAGGCAAGGTGCATCTTCAGTATCCCGGCAACAGTTACTATGGAAGAGTTGAGATAGACTCAAGCACAAATTTGATATTTGGTGCAGGGCCAAACGGCTCTGAAGGTTTTAGGCTTAATAGCTCTGGCAACTTGTTGGTGGGAAAAACTTCGGACGCTATCAACCTGGCCGGTGTAGTCAACTACGGTGCGGGTATTGTCAGGGCTTCTCGTAACGGGAACTCTGGACAGTTTGGCCGTATCTCTACGGATGGCGACATTGTTACTTTCTATAAGGACACCGTAACCGTAGGTAGTATTGGCGTTAAAGCCAGTAACAATATGGTTCTTGACGGCGCTGTTGCTGACCATGCTGGACTAGAGTTCGGTACGCACACAGTAATGCCAAGGGAAGCTGGAGCAGACGCTGACGCTACAATTAACTTGGGCGGTACATCTAGGCGCTTCAAAGACCTATACCTGTCAGGCAGGGTTATTCCTAACGGTGTGACAACAACAGCAACTGCTTGGCAGTCTACAAGTAATTCAACGTCATCATCTAAACATATGCTTTTTGCTAATCCTAACGGCAATGTTGGGGATATAAGAACTAATGGGTCTGCTACAGCCTACATTACTTCTTCAGATTATCGTCTAAAGGAAAACGTAGTTGATATGTCTGGCGCTACAGAACGCCTCAAGCAACTCAAACCTTCACGCTTCAACTTCATTGCAGACCCTGACACAACTGTTGACGGTTTCTTAGCCCACGAAGTGCAAGAAATTGTGCCTGAAGCAATAGCTGGAGAAAAAGACGCAGTAGATGCAGACGGCAATCCTGAGTATCAAGGCATTGACCAAAGCAAACTTGTGCCTTTGCTTGTAGCAACCATACAAGAACTTGAAGCCCGTATCGCGGCACTAGAATCTTAATAGGAGACAAACATGACAACTTGGACAATCTCAACATTAGAACGTGAGCTATCAGACGGTGGCGTAGTAGTAGCACACTGGCGAGCTACTGCATCAGAAACAGTAGGCGAAGGCGATGAGGCAGTAACCTACTCAGCAAGCAATTACGGCACTTGCGGATTCACGCCTGATCCTTCTAGCGCAGACTGGACTGATTACGACGATGTGACCGAGGCTATGGCATTAAATTGGTGCTGGGCTGAGCTGGACAAAGACGCGATTGAAGCGTCACTTTCTGCTAATATAGAGGCCCAGAAGAACCCAACCCAAGCATCAGGTGTTCCATGGTAGACCACGAAGCAGCTAAGACGGTAATGGATGGTGTCGCCGTTAGTGGCGGCATTGCGTCTTTGGCTGGCTGGCTTCCAGATGCGGCGGCTGGCATGACTATTTTGTGGTTGGCGTTACGAATTTACGAATCAAGAACCGTACAAGGTTTAATCAAAGGAGAAGAAAATGGCGACACTAAGGATTGACGAAAACGATTACGAGATTGATGACTTGCCTGAAGAAGTACAGGCAAAGGTTGCGCGTATGCAAGAAATCAACGCACAGATCCGGTCAATGAATCTTCAGCAGCAGGAATTGCAGACAGTCTTTCAGGCTTACGTCAATTCAATCAAAGAAGACTTAGAACCAGCGGGTGAATTAGTCGAATAAAGTAATGGTTAAAATGATGCTCTATGCTCGCAGAAATCTCAGCAGCGATTGCAGCAGTTCAAAGTGTGAATGCTGCAATACAAACTTTAAAAGAAGCAAAGGGTAACGGAAGCGATCTTTCTGGGGTAATTGGCCGTTGGGCTAATGCGACTGAAAAGGCCCAAGATGCTGAGAAGAAGGGCGCTGGCAAGATGAGTTATCAAGAGGCTCTGAAGATGGAGTCTATAACTCGCCAACTAAAGAATTTTGATCGACAACTACAAGACATTTGTCTGATGCAGGGTCAAGGCGACTTGTATGCCAGCATTAAACGACGGATGGAAGAATCTAGGTTAGCGCATGAAAAAGAAGTCGCTAAGATTAGAATGCAAAGAAGGCAATTCCGCGAAAATATGAAGTTAATTGGTATCATTTTTGGGTGGGGCGCTACTTGTCTCGGGATATTGATGTCAGCTTTGTATTTTTACACAAATTTTTAGGTAGAAATCATGGAAGCATGGGAAGTTATCGTCAGTGGTTGGCCTATTGCCGCTGGGATATTCATCTTAGTTTTAACGATTGGTAAGATTCTTAACAGGCTTGAAGTCTTAGAAAGTAAAATGGTAGAGGCTTGGAAAGCCATCAATGAATTGATAAGGAAGTAATGTACATTTTAATTATTATGATCGGGACTTGGGTAAGCCCTGATCGGATAGAGTTTGATACCCTGAAAGAATGTGAGATTGCAGCGGAAAAATTAACATACGGCAAGATCGTAACGGCTTGCGAAATAGGAGATAACTATGCTGGAGTATCTGGAAATAGCGACGACATTAGTAGCCCTTTGTAGCGCCATTTGTGCAGTAACCCCTACGCCTAAAGACGATGCCATTATTGCGAAGGTGTATAAAGTGCTGGAAATTTTCGCTCTTAATATTGGGAAAGCCAAGCAGTGATAGACAAGTTAATCGGGCCTGTAACGGGCCTGTTAGACAAGTTTATAGAGGACAAGGATCAGAAGGCTAGGCTTGCCCATGAAGTCGCTACAATGGCCGATCAACACGCGCAGGAGCTTGCGAAGGGTCAGTTAGCTATCAATCTAGCGGAGTCGAAGCACAAATCGCTGTTCGTGTCTGGTTGGAGACCGGCTCTGGGTTGGGTGGCTGTGATGGGCATGGCTGGTAATTACATCACTATCCCTTTTACTAACTTTATATTAGCCCTGTTAGAAATAGACATAACTATTCCACTGATACCCTTGGAAACGATGATGCCTATTGTCATGGGGATGCTTGGATTAGGTGGGCTTAGAACATTTGAAAAACACAAAGGTGTTCATAAGGATTGAGATGTTTAAGTATTTCACGTTAGAAGAATTTGCATGCCAGGAGACTGGGGAAAATGAAATTAAAGAAGAGTTCGTCACATCACTGGACGCATTACGTGCTGAATGCGGTTTTCCTTTTAGGATTACGTCTGGCTATCGGAGCCCTCGTCATAGCATCGAAGCTAAAAAGCCTGGCGGCCCAGGACAGCATTCGACAGGCTGCGCTGCTGATATTGCTATTAGTAACGGGGCTGACCGTTTCATTATCGTTGCTAACGCTCTTAAGCTCGGATTCTCAGGTATTGGAATCGCCAAAACTTTTGTCCATGTAGACATCCGTCAGACTACTCCGGTTATCTGGACATATTAAAAAGGCCCACCGAAGTGGGCCGAGGGGTTTGTGCCGAGGCACAGGGGAGAAGAATCCCCATCATACCATAGATACCCCTAATTCATATCTTTAGTTTTGTTTACTTCTTCGCATGAATCGTTTATTCTTTAATCGTTTCAGCAAAGGAGAAGAAAATGGAACAGTCGGAAAACATTAACGAGTTGGCGACAGCACTTGCTAAAGCGCAGTCCGAGATTCGCAATCCAGGTAAAAACACCAAGAACACGTTTTTCAAGAACGAGTATGCTGATCTTACGTCAGTTCTAGGTTGTATTCGTCCAGTAGCATCCGCTAACGGACTTTCGTTCATTCAAGCAGTAGAAGCTAAGGCTGGGCATGTATGTGTCTCTAGCCAGATATCCCACGGTTCAGGCCAGTGGATTAAGCAGACTGCATCTCTAAAGATCTCAGAGGCATCTAAGAATCCTGTCCAAGACTTGGGTTCAATGGCAACCTATTTAAAGAGGTACCAAGCACAAAGCATGTTCGCGATAAGCAGCGAAGAAGATACTGATGCTCAAGACCTAGGCATTGAAGATATCAGTGACGAGAAGGTCGCTCATCTTGACGCGATGTTAGATGCTACCAAATCAAGCAAGTCTGCATTTCTCAAAGTCTACGGTGTAGAGAATCTCAAGAGTCTAACTGACTCGCAGTATGAGAAGGCCAAGAAGCAGCTTCAGCAGAAGAAAGCGAAACAGGCTAAGTCATGAAGATTCACAACGTTGAACAAGGGTCTGAGGCGTGGTTTGCATTACGTCTAGGAGTGCCATCTGCTAGTCGGTTTAAAGACCTTCTGACTCCCACGGGTAAGCCTAGTGCGTCATCTGAAAAATACATGCATGAGCTATTAGCTGAGACGATGGCTAAAAAGCGATTCGATAGCTTTGATACTTTTTATATGAAGCGTGGCCGTGAATTAGAGCCCGAAGCTGCGGATGTGTTTAGCTTTCAGACAGATTTAATCTGCCGAGAAGTAGGGTTTGTAACCAACGATGAGGAGACGGTTGGTTGCAGCCCTGATCGGTTGATGGCTGATTCTGGTTTAGAGATTAAGTGTCCAATGCATACCACGCATGTTAAGTATCTGATCGACTATCACAAAGATGGCGAAATGCCTCAAGAGTATTATGCTCAAGTTCAAGGTACGATGTGGCTGATGGATCTGGAAGATTACTGGTTTATGTCTTATCACCCAGATCTGCCGAATCTAATTATGAACGTCAAACGAGACGACAAGTATATCGCTTCACTTTCAGCGGCGGTTGATAAATTGCTGGAAGACTTAGAAACCAACTTAGCTCTTATAGGGAGAATATAAATGGAATATGACAATCGCGGTAAAGTAAGCCTTTGGAAGAACGACAGAGGCGGCAGTGGCCCGATCCTCAGCGGTAAAGTCGTTGCTCACCGCAACATTAAAGAAGGTGAGACCATTGATATCGCGTTATGGAAACGTGATGCTTCAGGCAATCAGCCGGTCATGACTGGGAAGATCCAAGATGTTTATGGATCAGAAACCACTGCTACGGTAGAAGACGATGACTTGCCGTTTTAATTTCGGTAAGTCTCTTCGACTTGCACAGGTCAAGAATGGAGTGAGCTCAACTGAGCTCGCTTCAAGTCTTGGTATCACTAAGCAACAAGTTAGTCAGTGGAGGCATAGAGAAGACGCAAAGATATCGCTAGTGGAGAAACTATCAAATCATCTAGAAATGGATGCTTTGGAGTTTTTACAACTTGGTCAAGATTAATCTTACTCAGCGCGAGATAGAACACGCGGCTCATCACGGTATGAGGCGGCAAGTAGAATCTATTCTTGAGGGGTATAAACACCGAGGCGATAGAAAGCATTTGCCACAGGAAGAATGGGGCAATCACATTGAGGCTGCGATATCCGAGTTCGTGATGTGTAAAGTCTTAAACGTTCATTGGAGTGGTGTCACTGAGATGCGAGCAGTTGATATCGGATATACCGATGAAGTGAGATGGTCTCCTAATCATAACTATAATCTTTTGTTGTCTAATCGAGACGACAAGAAAAAGATCTACTGGTTAGTGACTGGATATCACGGAGAGTATGTTGTCCAAGGATGGGCATATGGCTACCAGGTATTAAGAGATCAATACTGTAAAGGCACTTACTACATCTATCCAAAGGAGAAGCTAAGGTCAGTGGAGGAATATTATGACCGTAATTAAGAAGATATACGAAGAAGTTAAAGCAATTATTGAAGACTTAATCGACGAGTTAAGGCGATGAACGGTCAGTTCTGGTTAGTTCAAAATCGTAGGGACATTGATAATGTGCTTACGTTTTTCCGTAAGTCTTTGGAGGATTGGAACTACGAACGACCTGTAGCCTGGAAGCTGGAAGCCTATTCGACTTCTAGGTCTTTGAACCAGAATGCTTTGTTTCATATGTGGTGTGGTCAGATGTCTAAGCATTTCTCAGAGAAGGTTCACGTAAGCCCTGAAGATATGAAGAAGCTAATGAAGAACGAGTTTCTCGGGACTGAAGACGTAGTAGTTGGAAGTACCACTATTCCTAATCAACTAAGATCTACCAAATCTTTAAGTAAAGGCGAGATGCATCAGTTCATGGAGCAAGTCTTTCACTGGGGAATCGATCATGGTGTTACACTAACGAATCCTCAAGACAGTGAGTTCCAACGTGCCAGAAACGCTCAGGGCTAAATGCTTAAAACAGTTTCAGCTTTTGCGGAGACTAGAAGAAGCAGACGAAAATGGTTTCTGCGAGTGTGTGACGTGCGGCGAAGTCAGGTACTACAAGACAGTTCATGGTGGTCACTTCTTGCCCAAGGGTAAGTCATCCTTCTATGCATTCGACTCTAATAACGTCTGGCCCCAGTGCCCTGCTTGTAACCTTTACGGGATGAAACATGGGTCAGCGGCACAGGTTTATACTCTATTCATGATCAGAAACTTCGGAAAAGATCATGTTGATAACATGTTGGCAAACCAACGAACCCCGATTAAGCTATACGCTAAAGACTATCGAGATATGTTGGCAGACTTCAATGCCAGAATTAAGATCGAAAAGAAAAGGATTGGTGTGCTTTGAATGTGGCTGTCAAGCAGACCACGCTCATCACGTTGTACCCCGTGTTCTAGGCGGGACTCAGACGGTCAATCTGTGTGCGCCTTGTCATGCGAAGGTTCATTCCCCGCATTTATTAAGAACGTCAGAACTGACTAAGGCGGCATTGCAGAAAAGACGTGAACAAGGATTAACTACTGGGGGAATCTTGCCGTATGGCTACACTCTGCAAGAAAATGGAAAGATCAAGAAAAATCATGAAGAACAGAAGATAATCAAACAAATGCTGAAAATGCGTGATGAAGGGTTGATGCCGAAGGCGATTGGCAATCATTTCGCAGCTCTTGGCGTAAAGAATCGGTCTGGAAATCCGATGAACAGAAAAGGCGTTCAGTCAATATTTAAAAGGTATGATAATGAGACAAAGGGGTAAAAGGTTAGCGTTCCCGATTGAAGGGATAGCCAGTAGAGAAGAACTAGAAACAGAAGTATTTAGACGTAAGCAGTTGGGTTGGAGTACACGCAGAATCTCGATTCGGTTCGGGATCAGTTGGCGCACTGCAAGTTTAATGATTCGGAAAATGGAGAAGATCAATGAAGAAAGACGCTACGCCTGAAGAATGGAATCAGGTCAAATGGTTAAACGTAGATGAGCCGCCACATTACAACGTAGGCGAGATTGAAGCGATTGATTACATCAAGCAGCAACTAGGCGATCAGTTTGGCGCATATCTGTTGGGTAACTGTCACAAGTATCTTCATCGACATAAGTACAAAGGATCACCGGCTGAAGACTTGAGAAAAGCCCAGTGGTATTTGAACAGGTTGATCGAGGAAACTAAGTAGAGTAGTATTGAATGTGTCGGCGGAGTTGGTAGCTCCTGAAGGCCGATTTGAGTTGAGTCCATTAGAACCGAGCGCAAACCGACACGGATCTAATTTTCCCATCATTTGAATCTGACTTCAACTGCTTTTCTGCCGATGGAAAGTGGCGTTTAACTGTGCGTCCAATCCAGAAAGCAGTAATCCGTAGGCAGATTGTAGGACTGACGGCTTGTCCTGATCTACGTCCCATAAATGCAGAAGCTCCAAGTGGAGTGGTCAAGTAGCGATTGACCAGGAAAGCGAAAGCAAATGAGTACCGGATCGTGAGATCTAGATACGCCAAGGCTAAGTGATGTAACGAATCATATGCCTGTATCTTGCAAAAGGGAAAAAGCCGAGCTGTGTCTGGAGGAACTCTATGGACAACGAAGATAAGCAGTCATGGTGCGATCTAGGTTTACAACTGGAATACGATTTTCTGGAGCGTGGTTTTCCCGTTAGCCTGAACAAACAAAAAGACCATGATAAGTTTACGCATGACTTTATGATTCACTTGCCGTGTGATCTGAAGTCAATACGAACGAAGTGGGAAAAATCGCAGGAACTATTTGGCATCCCAAGTGATTACGCGATTAGCATCAATCAAAAAGATTTACAGAGGTACAACCATCTTTATCCGAATCTGATAATTATCTTAGATGTCGCATGGTCTGGTGTTTATCTAGCTCCAGTATCTCACGCGATAAGTTTGATAAAAAACGGTTCAGCCAAAAGACATGAATACAAGAACAGAAAGAACGATCAAAGAGGTAACGCTAAAATTAGTTGGATATTCGACATAAGGCATTTTGAAGCTATCAAAGGGGATAAATAATGCTTAGACCGCATCAGGACAAAGCAATCGAGATGTGCAGGGATGCTAGAAGATCTGGTCACAAGAAGATGGTGTTAGCAGCGCCATGTTCGTTTGGTAAAACAAGAGTCGCAGTAGAGATACTCAAGAACGTAGCAAAGAATGGTAAGCATGGGATATTTATTTGCGACCGAGTTAAGTTGGTCGATCAAGCTCTGGCCGAGTTCGATAGAGCCGGTATCAAGGTTGGGGTGATACAGTCAGAGCATTACAGGACAGATCCAAACGCCCAGATTCAGATCGCATCGATACAAACACTTACGAGAAGAAAGCGCCAGCCATTCTTTCACGTTGCAATCGTCGATGAGTGTCATACGCACTATGACTCGATGACTGAGCTGATGAAGAACTACAGTGCTTGCACGTTCATAGGTCTAAGCGCCACGCCATACTCAAAAGGATTGGGTAATCATTACTCCAAAGTGTTGGTTCCGA
>Ga0222719_10003430_pt1 | contig 14118 bp, 25 predicted proteins | sample C33_34DmetaG_FD_165039 | JGI IMG/M metagenome (GOLD analysis project Ga0222719, IMG submission 165039) | Estuarine water microbial communities from San Francisco Bay, California, United States - C33_34D | ecosystem: Environmental > Aquatic > Marine > Unclassified | place: USA: California...
CATCCTGAAAGAATGACTACACCCTATATACCCAAGGAAATTATAAAGGCAACAGGATTATGATGAAGAACATAGAAAATGGCGAAACCTATAAGGTTAGAGATATCTGGAATTTTGATGTCCACGTCCAAAAAGGTGATTATAATGAATACGTCAATAAGAACTTTGACGGAACAAGTTTCTTAATGGCACTAGATTGTTGTGTTAGTGTAGATGATTCTTGGTCGGTTAGTGATAATGATTTTACTGGACAAACAGTAAATCCATTTACCGCAGAAGTGTATGGTACGTTTGTTCATATTAAGTTTTATGGTTTATCAATGAATGATGACCGTTTGTTTGTACCTAAAGGTCTTCCTAGAGGTAATCTATCTTATATGGACGGAGGCACAAACACTACCGCTTCAAACCCAGGCAGACTAGGATTACCTGTAGTCAACTATGTTCATTTCCCTCGTGGAATGACACAAACCCTGCATACTCACCCAAGTCAACGAATCGGTCTTATTCTCTCTGGTAAAGGTGAGATTGAACTTGACAATGGTGTAACGTTTCCTATCAAAAAAGGAGACGCTTGGATTATGGAAAGAAATGTATTACATAACTTTATGTGTAATCAAGGAGAAGATGTCACTCTGTTTGTGTTTAGTCCTGACTCTGGTACAGGGCCGACAGATGAAATTAATCCATTGAAGGTGAGAACTTATGTCGGACAACAAAGACCGTAAACTATTAATTATAACAGGGCCGCAAGGTTCTGGAAATCATTTATTCAGTAAAGTATTCGGATACCATTCAGATGTAAATGGGTGGGATTTCGGAGACAAATATTGGATTCCTAGTGATGAAGAACCCTTTGCAGAATGTTGGGTTGACCCATCTAAGACAAAAAGTATGTTAAATCACAATCTTATGGTTGCGAATGTAAGTGTACCCTTTGTTTATGATGGAGTCAAACAAATTCCTCAGATACAACAAGTAGTCTATGAAGCAGAGGATTGTGGATATGATGTAAAGGTTTGTATTGTAGTTCGTGATAATAATATCAACAAAGAACAACAACGTAGAGTTCGTAAAGAAGTGACCTTACCAACTGCACTACAATATTATTATAATCTAGACGCAACCTTAGAGTTTATATCACACGAATCACTATATCTTTATGGTGGTGCATATCTAAAATGGTTATCTAAAGTTCTTGATTTTCCTATTGCTTACAATGACGAACGAGTAATCAAAGATATCAAAGAAGACCAGAATGCGAAGTATGTGAAACACGTAGAAGAACACTGGTTAGACGAACAAGTATGGCAAGGAATAAGACCTAAAAATGAAAGGTAATTATCTATTAATGACTGGAGCGCCAGGCAGTCGGTGGTCTAGTGTTGCAAACAGTATTCACACATCAAGTGATTTTGACCAGACCGATAATACAGAAGAGAGGTCATATACTCATCATAACGGATTAGTTCACGGAGGTGCATACTTTGACCCCCAAATGGAATTTGATTTCAGAAGGAGTAATTGGGACTTGCCTTTTTCTGGTGAAGGTGTTAAACTAATAAAGTCGCACACATTGGCTACACAAATGAATTATTATTACTATGATAATTATCCTATTGTTATGGTAATAAGAAATGACTACGAGTGTTGGAAGTGGTGGAATGAGTGTGGTGGTTTTGATATTTCATATCCTAATTATGATTGGTATAAGAATCAAGACAATATGTTTACTCAGATTCAATTACAGAATCAGTGTATAATGAGTTTCATATATAAGAATAGAAAAAGAATAACTAAATGTAAAGATAACATTGAAGTACTTAAGACTCTAGAATTATCTACAGATGTGGAGAGAGTAGAGTATGATAAAAAGGATGTGACCGTATATGTCTACCGACCTAAATCCACATAAAGATTTTTTAAAAGATTATTTTACTCACGATTGGCCAAGTTCACGCACCGCAGGACTTGATAGGTATTACTGGACTGGATTTAGATTAATAGAAGAAATCCAAGAAGGAGAACGAGTTCTAGATGTCGGTTGTGGTATTAATCCCTTTAAACGTCATATTCCTAATCTACACGGAATTGATATTACTGACATAGGTTCAGACGAACAGATTGCAATAGAAGACTATGAGACCGAAGAGAAGTTTGATGTTGCCTTTGCATTAGGGTCAATTAACTTTGGTGATTGGTCTCTAATTAAGAAACAGACTGAAATGATGTGTAATGCATTGAAACAAAAGTCTCGTATATACTGGAGGTGCAATCCTGCCCATCGTGACCACGGTAATAATAGAGTACAAGAAGTGCCTTTTTGGAACTGGGAATTAGACCACCATATGTTGTTATCAAGACAGAATGGGTTTGAGATAACCGAGTTTATGCACGACTTGAATAGATATTATGTAAAATGGGAAAGAGAATGAAATTATTTGTACACATACCTAAGAATGGTGGAATGACTATACGAAAGAATCCTGATATTCGTAGACAAGTATATCTTGCAACACCTGACAATCACACAAACAGGGCATATACTCGTGGTCTTGAAGAAAAAATGCACAAGACCAGAGACCATCAAGGATATGAACACGCACGTTGGCGAGACTGGAAACAAGACTTAAAAGAAAACCATAAAGCAGTTGCAATTGTTCGTAATCCTTGGGACAGAGTTTGTTCTCGTTATGTATTTGCAAAGAAGGTAATAGAATACGAAGGAACTGTTCCTGAAAATTATGCAGACATTTCCTCTTTTGAAGCGTTTCTTGAAGAACGACATAAATGGGGTGGAGAAAAATATATGTGGCATCGTGCCGTTCGTGGATGGTATCCTGCATACGAACACGTATCGGACGAAGAAGGTAATAATCGTTGCGACATTCTAAGATTTGAAAACTATAACGAAGACGTTAAACTTTACTTTGGTTTACTGACCAATCCAGAACCACGTAATATTACACGTGTACCTAATGATAAAGGTAAAACTGGATATGGTCTATCTTATAAGGATATATACACTAAAGAAACTATACAGATTGTCGCTGATTGGTATCAAAAGGACATTGACTATTGGGGATTTGATTTTGATACAGGGGCAACGAGGAATTATTGGAATGCTTAAAGAACTATTTGACAAATACGATTGTGATAAAGGAACAGAGAAACATCATTATTACAAAGACTACGAACCTTACTTTGAAGATGTGAGAGAAGAACCTCTTAATATTCTTGAAGTAGGAACATTCAAGGGTGCGTCTACACGTGCTTTTCACGAATACTTTCCTAACGCAACAATCTATACGATTGATATCTTTGTTAGGACTAAACCTGAAAACCTTGACATTCTAAGTGAGGAACGAGTCAAGTGGATTAAGGCAGATTCAATGGACGCATCTCTTGGTGTGAAAATGAAAAACGAATGGGGTGACGTAAAGTTTGATTTTGTGATTGACGATGGTGGTCATTGGCCAGAAGCAAACCGATTAACTTTTGAAAATATTATTCCTTTTGTTAATAAAGGTGGTGTTTATTTTATTGAAGATGTTTGGCCAATGGATAAAATGAATCAAAGTGAACTTGCACATCCTTGGTTAACAAGTAAACCTGATAGATACGATATGATGAAACATATTCGTTTTATGAACACATTGGACGGTTATGAGAAAACTGTATATGACCGAAGAAAAGAAACTAATTGTGGGGACACATACATTATAGCGGTGACTAAATGACAAAACTAGTTTTATTTGATTTAGACGGAGTTCTGGTCAATACAAAACAAATACATTTTGATGCATTGAATGAGTCATTGTCAAAAAATGGATATCCTGAGATAAGTCCAGAAGAACATACCTTAGAGTATGATGGTCTTACTACAGAACAAAAATTAATTAAATATAATGTTGCACCTCACGAGAAGAATAAAATTGCTCTGAGAAAACAAGCAATCACTATGCTTAAAATGAAAACAATAAAAAGTAGTAGTGAACTTCTTGAACTCTTTAATGAATTAAAAGATAAAGGATATAAGGTTGGAGTTTGTTCTAATGCAATCGGTAATACTGTAAATAATTGCATTGACCAACTTATGATAAGACCATATCTTGATGTTATTAAAAGTAATTGGGATGTAGACAATCCAAAACCTCACCCAGAGATTTGGTGGAAAGCAATGTCTGAAATGGGAGTCTTACCTGAAGATACGGTAATCATTGAAGATTCACCGACAGGACTTTCTTCCGCATATCATTCTGGTGCAAGAGTTATCAGAGTTTCGTCTCCAGATGAAACCAATATTAGTCTTATTGATAGGATTGAAAGTGAAGAATCATATTCAAAACTTAAATGGAAAGACGATAATCTAAATGTGTTGATACCTATGGCAGGTGCAGGTAAACGTTTTGCTGAAGCAGGATATACTTTTCCCAAACCTTTAATTGATGTTAATGGTAAACCAATGATTCAAAAGGTAGTAGAGAATCTTGGACTAGAAGCAAACTATATTTTTATTGTACAAAAGTCACATAGAAAAGAATACAATTTAGATTCTATGTTAAATTTGATTGCACCTAATTGCACAATTGTAGAAGTTGACGGTATTACTGAAGGTGCTGCCTGTACGACATTACTTGCAAAAGAATATATTGATAATGACAAACCACTCTTTATTGCAAACTCTGACCAATATGTAGAATGGAATCCTCTGGACTTTATGTATAAAATGAATGAACGTAAAGCTGACGGTGGTATTGTTACTTTCAAAGCAACCCATCCTAAATGGTCGTATGCAAAGACAGGTGATAATGGATTGGTTGTTGAAGTTGCAGAAAAGAATCCAATTAGTAATAATGCAACAGTAGGTTTCTATTATTGGAAACACGGAAGTGATTATGTAAAGTATGCAAATCAAATGATTGAAAAAGATATTCGTGTAAACAATGAGTTTTATGTTTGTCCTGTATATAATCAATCAATCGAAGATGGTAAGAATATTCACACCCACGAAGTAAAAGATATGTGGGGACTTGGAACACCTGAAGATTTGGAAAGATATCTATTGAGTTGGTAAATGAAAACTGCATTATGTTTATCTGGTAGATGGAATGAATTTTGTGACCAGAAGTGGATTGATAGAACACAACAAATAATTCCGCACGACAAAATGTTTACTGGTTCGTGGAATGGTCAAAACACGGTGGATACCACCGTAGATTACTACTTTGATGACCCTGAGAATCTATATCATCCAGTCTTTGATACCGAAGCATATCCTGATAATGCAAGTGTATTAAGACGAGATGTGTTTCCAAAAATGATAAAAGAATATGAAGAGGAAGGTAAAGACCATAGTCAGTTGAAACACGCATACGCTTCTGCAAACTGGCATAAACAACTTCTGATTCATAACGAAATGATGAAGTCAATTCCTGAAGAATACGATATGATTATTCGTACTCGTTTTGATGTGATTGTATCTGACCAGATTGATTGGAAAGGATTGATTGATGATTCCTATGACCGAATGATTCCGATTGGATTCAATTGTATGAATTATTATGGTACTCACGACTTTAATAAACTTAAGGAAATGGGTGAAGAGACCACCTATTATATTAATGATGCATTAATAATTCATCCCAGAGAATGTTGGGACACTGACTTAGTAGATAGTCTATATAAAGACAAACAATTAAAGAGTGCAGAAGAGGGGTGGTATCAAATACTATCCGAACCCTTTGGGTTTTACCACGAAAGTTATCACGGTGGTTGTTATCTATCTGAGAGATGGGAGTATGTAAGAGATGTTGATGAAAGCCTTCATAATTAGTTTAATCAATAACCACGAAGCAACTGTTGCTACTCGTCACGTTATTGAATCTATCAAGAAAACCGAATCTAAACTAGAACCTATTATTCTTCCTGCAACCGTTCCTAATACTATTAACGAAGGTCTTGAGTCTGTAAATCTAAAAGGTGTCAAGTGGACATATCCTGTCAAACCTGAACAGAACGGTCTTGATATGAATACAGGATTACGTCTTACACGATACGAAACTGCGAGTCACGATAACCGTGTTGCGTGTATGATATCTCATATGAGGTGTTGGCAAAAAGCAATAGACCTAGATGAAACTATTGTTGTTCTAGAACACGATGCATTATTTATTAGAACATTTGACCCACACCCCTTGACTTTAGAGTGGAAAGGTGGTATACTTGGTCTCAACAATCCAATAGGTGCGACACGTAGAGCAAACCTATTTGACGAACAAGTAAAGAAAACAATGGGACTTCAAGGAGTTCCTACAGTAGATGACTGGGACGTACCTCAAGGTCTTGCAGGTAATTCTGCATATATGATATCACCCAAGGGTGCAAAGAAACTTATAGATAAGGTGAAAGATATAGGAATGTGGCCAAACGATGCATTAATGTGTAAACAATTGTTTCCTTGGTTGCAAGTCGTATATCCATATTATACAACAATACAGAAAGGGTTGAAGTCAACCACAACAAAATGAAAGCATTTGTAATTACATTATTAGATAATCCACAATCAGTAGAAGTTGCGGAACGTTGTATTGCTTCTGGTAAACGTAATGGTATTGAAGTTGAAAAGTTTAAAGCAATAACTCCTAATGATGACCCAATCAAGTTATTAAAACAAGAGGGTATTGACCCTAACAGATTTGAAGAAAGATTTTCTAGAAATCTAAATTGTATTTCTGCATTCCTATCGCATTACTCGTTGTGGAAACAATGCGGAGAGAGTAATGATACTTACGCAATCTTTGAACACGATGCGGTGATAGTAGCACCTCTACCCAATGTGCCATTTTTATATGCAATGAATGTTGGTGCTCCGTCTTATGGTCAATGGAATAAACCACCAACTATAGGAATCAATCAACTAACAACTAAAAGATACTTTCCAGGCGCTCACGCTTATATGATTACACCGTCTGGTGGAAAACGTTTGGTCGGTGCTGCCTCAACCCACGCAAGACCTACAGACATATATTTAAATCTAGATACTTTTCCGTATCTACAAGAATACTATCCTTTCGTTGCTGAAGCAAGAGATAGTTTCACTACGATTCAAACAGAAGTAGGATGTCAGGCAAAACACAATTATAAAGAAGGATACAAGATTATCAATGCTTGAAGTATTTCTAACAGGGTGTGATAAGAACACCGAATGGCAATTACCTTGGTTTGTGCATAACTATCGTAAACATAATACTACTCCTTTAGTACTTGCGGACTTTGGTGTGTCCAAAGAAATGCGTGAGATTGAAGGTATTGATTTAGTTATTGATGTCAAGAGTGAAGCAAAAGGTTGGTTCAAAAAACCTCGTGCGATTCTGGACGCAACTAAATTAGACGGTGTTAAAAAGGTTTGTTGGTTAGATACTGATTGTGAAGTAACCGATAATATAGAATCTATATTTGATATGACCGAAAAAGGTAAACTTGGTATGGTCAAAGATAGACCGTGGTCAACTCGTAGAGATGAACTCGGAGAATGGTATAACTCTGGTGTAGTTGCGGTAGAAGGAACACCTAATATCCTTCGTGCGTGGGCAGACGAATGTATTCGTAATCCAGTACAAGGAGACCAAGAAGTATTATATCTTATGATGGGAGGTGACGCACTCAAGAAGTTATCTTGTATTAAACCTATGCCTCATACATATAACACTTTAAGATTAGACTACATAGATAATATACAAGTGAAGAACCCTAAGATTATCCATCATACTGGTAAAAAGGGAAATGACGTAATAAGGAGTCAGATAAATGAATTATTTAATTAAAGCCCTAGTTAAGAAACTAGAGGGTGAAATAGAAGTTGCTAAAGCAAATGTTTTAGTTTATGTAAGAAATTCTGTCGGTATCGGAGAACACGGTGACATAGTAGAAACTATTGAAAAAGAAATCGCTAAGATTGCTGAAGCAGAAGACAAACTAGAAGTTTGTAAAAACCATTTTGGGAAATCATAATGTATGAATATAGAACTAAGGTATCACGTGTTGTAGACGGAGACACGGTTGACGTAGACATCGATTTAGGATTTGGTGTCTGGTTAAGAAAAGAACGTGTCCGTTTATTGGGTATTGATACTCCAGAATCACGAACACGTGATAAAGAAGAAAAGAAATACGGATTAGCTGCAAAAGAATTTTTAAAGAAAGCACTTGGAACGAGTCCTATTCTTAAAACAACAAAAGACGGTAAGGGTAAGTTTGGACGTATACTTGGAGAGTTTATTGTTGAGGTAGAAGATAATAGAATTAATATCAATCAACTATTAGTTGATAATTATCACGCAGTTCATTATCAAGGTCAATCTAAAGAAACAATTAAAGAACAACACCTTGCAAATAGAGAATTAGTACAACTATGAGAGTAAATGTTCTAGGTAATGGTGACCACGCTTATATGTTTGAACGTGGTACGCCTGGCAGATTATTGATATGTAATATGCCACCATTCGCAATACCAAGAAATGAAGTGTATGCAACTTGTATGGTTGACTTCAAAATGATGAAGGCACTTCAAGAAGGTCGTATACAATTAGATATGTATGACTGGATTCTTGGAACAAGACCCAAGGTCTGGATGGAACAATCTGGAACATTCTATATGAAATACTCACACTTGATAAAAGGATTCTATCCTCACGTGCCTGAGTATGCCGCTATCAACGGTGACAAGAGAATGGCAGCGACTAACTTTAATTGTGGTCATATGGCAGTTCATTATGCTTGTAATAAAATGAGAGCAGACGAAGTTCACATCTATGGATTTGACAGTATCTTTGATATGAATCTAGGTAGTTTTACTGACTTACTATTAGAGAGTGACCGTTCTACTCCAAACACAGTAAGACTTGCAAACAACTGGAGACCTATCTGGACTAGTATGTTTAAAGAGTTTTCCAATGTAGAGTTTCACTTGTATCATTCTCATAACAACATTAAGATTCCTATTCCTAAAAATGTTAAAATTCACGCAAAGAAAAGGCTTGACAAATAAGGAGTGATTTGATATAATATTTGAACTTGATTGGAAACGACTTATGGTGAAACTGGATATCATACGAGTCTTCTAAACTTGGGTTCAAGGTTCGAGTCCTTGTAAGTCGGCCAATCAAATAGCGAGACTCTGTAGCTCAGTTGGATAGAGCATTCCGCTACGAACGGAAAGGTCAGGAGTTCAAGTCTTCTCAGGGTCGCCAAACATATAAATACACTTACTGTTACAATAAAGTGACAGAGGAGAAATCTATGAATAAAATTAAGGAAATTTGGGGAGTAGTTAAATCTACTATACTAAATGCTTGGGACGAATTCCACGCAGAATTAGGATTAATACTTGGAACTTTACAAGTAGCAATTTACTTATTCTCAGGAGAGGGCGTTATTGTTCTACTCGGTGGATTAGTTCTTGTTCTAATGACTTGGAATAAAGTCTGGAATAAATACTTAGATAATTAATATATCATAGAAAGGAAAGAGGACTTTTAAGTCCTCTTTTTCTTTTCACGTTCTTGTTTAATCCACGCTTTTGCTTTGGCATTATCAGGTTCTTTATCTAAGAATTTTGTGACATCACGATATGCACGTAGAGTTTCTTTCTGATAGTCTTTACCGTTTGAGTTATCAACAATCAACATATTTTTCTTACCAAACATAGTTTGGAATGCACCAATGTTTCGTTGAACTTCTTTCCAGTACTTAGTTACTCCTACTTCACCTAGTGTACGTTCACGTGTCTTGTCACGTTCAATTGCAGTTTCAAGGTCGGTGTTAACAAATATCATTGCAACATCATAACCTAAATCTTTCATTGACTTTACTTGTTTCTTAACTTTCTCGAAGTCTTTACCAGTTCCGTCAATAACCAAACCTAAACGACCTTTAATAAACATTGCTTGTTTTTTACCTGTTAGTGCTTTTGCACGACCACGAATATCTTGACCTTTGACCGAGAAGATATCGTCAGGTTTCATTGTCATTCCTGCTTTTTTCATTGCAGCTTCAAACGCATCGTCAGAGTTGACAACTTTCAGACCGAGGGCAGGGAGGCCCGTTTTTCCAACAATGAAGGACTTACCGCTTCCTGGCCCGCCTGCCAGAAAAACTGCTTTAAATATCGCAGGGTCATCCACACCCTCAGTCATAAACTTTTTAAATTTAATCATTAGTAAACCTTAATTGTTTTCTTTAAAAGAACATCTATTTTATCTATGAGCGTCTCTTGTGCTTGAGGAACTTTAAACGCATCTGAACGAATAGTGTTAATTGAAACATAACTTATTTCTTCGTCAATGTTCTTTTGTGTTCCTGTAATTCTATCAGGCACACTTGGTATATCATTGTTTCTATGCACTTCTAATCTTAGATTGTGGTCTTGATAATCATCAATCAAGTCAAAATCGTCAGTACACACACTTGCAAAATCTGATTTAATGTCTTCGGCAGAGAATGTTACTCCTTCTTCAATATCGTGACCTGCAAGATAAACACAATCAAACTTAACACCTTCTGGTATATTTATAACTGTATAATCTTCCAAACCCATTGAATACATTTTATTAGACTCAACGATACCACAATCAAATTGAATATGTAAATCATTATATAAACTTGTATGTTCTACTGGATATGCAACATAAATGTTTGGAGTGGTCTCATAATATGCATTAATAATTGGTATCATATGTTGACTAGCATTAGACATTTGAACTTTATAGTTTGCGTCTAATAGACTTGGAAACTTACTATTTTTAAAAGAAGGTACGAACAAAACATTTTCATATTCTTTTATTGCCAATAAGTTGTTTCCTAATAGACCCATAGGAATATGAAATTCTGTTCCAAGAATCTTATCGGTTAACCTATCACTAGTATAACCTTTAATAGTTTCACGGATTGCTGTTTTTAAATCAATGTCTGTTTGATGTGAAACAAGAACAGAACGAACCTCTCCGTGTTCCATACCCATAACTACATTGTTTAATGAACTATGTTCCATTAGTAAACCTTATAGTACTCTTGATACTTTTCTAAATTTAATGCAAGACGAAAATGATACAATTGATGTCTATGATTATCCATATGTTTTGCGACACGTTTTCTTTGGTCATAAATCTTAGTCGGTGTATTGACACATTGAATCATTCGTTCTATATGATTACTGACATCTTGTTCATTACCCATTATTGTTCGGTCACTTTCAAGATTGCGGTGAACGTCTATCAAATCAAAGTTCCGAATACAATACTTTGCAAATTTCTTTTTAATCTCTGATACTTTAAACTTACCTTTCTTATAAGATTCACATCCTAATAGAACAACACAATCAAACTCTATGTCTGTTTTAATTTTAAACTCACCGTCTAAACGGAAATATGAATCAGTAGGTATCTGATTTATTCCGTATGCATCATATAAAGGTTTCATATAGTTATCTGCATTTCTAGGCATAGTAACATACATATTACCAAAGGATTCGTTCTTAGAATGAACGATAGGTAATAAATGGTCACCTGCACTATTTACTGGTCTATAGTTTCTATCTCTGATTCTATCATAGAGTTTATCTTCAAAAGAAGTAACAACAAGAATATTACCATAACCACCACAAGTTATGAGACCGTCAATAATACTTGCGTCTGTTACTAACGGAATTAAATCTGCTTGTACAAGTTTCTTGTTTTTAAAACGAGAAATCAAACCCAAGTCAGACATTAACTCTTTTTTCGTAAGAGCGTGTATAATACTGTTCTGAGTAGAATTCTTAGGTTGTGTTCTGTATAGTAACATTAGCTACCTTGGTATAGTTTCTGAATATGGTCTTCAAATTGTTCTATCTTTTCAAGACGATTAGGCCACAAGATATATTCCTTTTCAGGATTCTGTTTTAGATTATTCAATAACGGTTGAATCGCATTGAATAATTTATCTAATTTTTGTTGGGTTTCTTCTACATTAGTGGATACTGTTTCAACCTTTGCAGTCGCTTGTTGCACCGCTTCCAGTTCATTTTCATCTACTAACGTAAACCCAAAATCAAATAGTTCATCACTCATATCAATCTCCTAGTATGTTTATTTATAAGAAAAAGTACTTGACAATTAGTGTTTGTTCGTGTATAGTGGTTATATAGTAAAAAAATAGAAGGAGAAACAATGCAATCATTCTATGGTTCAATGACACATTCATACAATGGAAAGAAACGCAAGACTAATGCGTGGAAGAAAGTCAAACAAACTTCTCCAGAGTTCAAACCTCTGACAAACTATAATCTAGGTCAATCAAGTAAAGACCACCGTGAGAAGTATCCGTCAGTATGTGAGATGAAATATACTCCACAAAAAGATACTTCATATAAACGTGAAGAGTCTAAAAAGTTTACAGTCGCACCTGCGTATAACAAGGGTGCATATCAAGTCATTCCAAAAAATGACGTTAAACACATAGGAAGGTAAAATATGAAAAAAGAAAAAATAACTGAAGCATTTGATAATATAGACGAATCATTATCAAGTTACGAAAAAACAATGGATTCGTTTGATAAAATAAATGAGTCAATGAACAGAACGTTCAATGCTATATATTTCTTATATGGTGGACTAGTGACATTAATGATAATGTCTATTATTGAGGCAATCTAATGGGTCAATATAAAAGTAAAGTAGAGAAACAAAGACTTCTCCTAAAAGCAGAAGAGTGGGCAAAAGGTGTTAAATCAATTCACGCACATAGTTTAAATAGTATGTGGTATGATACTAGACCACAAGATACCGAAGACGGTAAATCTGTTTTAGACGTTGAATACAATAGTGGATTGGTTAAAAGAGAATGTAGTGACGGTTTAACCGTATATTTTGGAAAAGAACTTAAAGGTGAGGAATTAATTTATGAGTATCAAAGAGTATAAAGAAATGAAGGGTGGTTGTATTGTTGAGAAGGTAGAAATGTCTGAACTCAACGGATATCAATTACTCTACACATTTGATAATGGTTATGGTGCTTCGGTAGTCAAACACGACTTCTCGTATGGTGGAAAAAATGGTAAGTATGAACTTGCAGTACTTGACAAAGATGGTTCACTCTGTTATGATACACCAATCACTGAAGATGTGATAGGACACCTTACAATGGGTGAAGTTGAAAACTTACTTGCAGACATATCAAACTTATGAACATATTTCATTTAGATAAAGACCCAGTTAAAGCGGCAAGAGATATGTGTGATAAACATATTGTCAAAATGATTGTTGAGTACAGTCAGCTTATGTCAACTGCACATCGTACTCTTGACGGTGAAGAATATTATGGTAAGACTGCGAATGGTCGTAAGATTAAACGTTGGAAACACCCTACACTAGAGAACGAACTTTACAAAGCGTCTCACGTAAATCACCCTTCAAACATTTGGGTGCGTGAGTCAGAAGAAAATTATCAATGGTTGTATGCACACTTTAGAGAGTGTTGTAAAGAGTATACGAAAAGATATGGTAAATACCACTTGACAGATACTAAAATGTCTGGTATACTAGCAACCAGTCCTATAAATATTCCAAAAGTAGGACTAACAAGATTCGCACAAGCAATGCCTGAGTATTGTAAACGTGAAGACCCTGTAGAAGCATATCGTTTCTACTACATCAAAGAGAAAGTAGGATTCGCAACTTGGAAGACTACTACTCCGACTTGGTTTCAAGAAGGAGTCGCATAATGGAGAATGAAATGACTTATGATGAAATAGTTAACACTTTAAGAGAAAGTGTCGTGAACTTATCTTTTACCAAAGTAAAAGACGGTGAAGTTCGTAATATGAAAGCAACCTTGGTATCTGATATGATACCTGCGGATAAAATGCCTAAGACAGACGCAAACGCAAACTTAGAAAAGAATCAAGTTGCAGTTCGTGTATTTGACTTAGATTTGAATGACTGGCGTTCATTCCGTGTTGACTCGCTCTTGACATTTTCTGCTACATAGTGTATAATACATTCTATGCCTAAGAAACTAACTCCACAAGAAAAAGCAAAACGAACTAGGGAAGCGAATAAGAAACGTGCCTTAGAGGAAGTC
>Ga0222719_10003432_pt1 | contig 14108 bp, 14 predicted proteins | sample C33_34DmetaG_FD_165039 | JGI IMG/M metagenome (GOLD analysis project Ga0222719, IMG submission 165039) | Estuarine water microbial communities from San Francisco Bay, California, United States - C33_34D | ecosystem: Environmental > Aquatic > Marine > Unclassified | place: USA: California...
TACCAAAAACTCTACACATAATATGATAAACACCTGGAGTTGTTCCTAATTCTGCCACTTGTTTTAGTCTCATTGTGTTACTAGCAAACCCGCCAATAGTTACTCCTGAAACAGTTGCCGCTGTAAACTCTAAAGTTAAGTCGGTTACATTAATTTTGTCAGCAGTAATAGTGTTTGAATTGATTCTATCTGCACTAATAAAACCTGCGGTTATCTTACTGGCATTTAAGTTAGCTATTTTTGCGTCTTGAATAGTTGCATCTGCTATTTTTGCATTAGTTACGGCTAAATTTTGAATTTTTCCTTCTGTAACAGCTAAATTACCAATCTTTGCGTTAGTTACAGCAAGGTTTGCTATTTTACCTTCTTCTACAGCTAGGTTACCAATCTTAGCGTTTGTTATAGCTCCGTTTTGGATCATAGCGTCTGCTATAAAAACAGTGCCTCCGCTTACAATAAAGGGGGCTGTACCAGAGGACCCATTCCAAATAGCAAACTTATCTGAGGTAAATTGAACAGCCGATCCTGCTCCTGCACCAAAGGCATTTGCCTCTAGCACCATTCCAGAAACAGATCCATTTGCTTCAACCTTTAATACATAAGACGCACTTGCATCGTTCTGTAAGTTTGTTGTTGCTGTTTGTAATGTGGTAATGCTTGCACTGTTGCTTCCTGTGGTGCTTTGTAATGAGCTGATTGCAGTAGCGTTTGAGCTAATGCTGGTGCCCTGAGATGTCACTGTTGTTTGTAAAGAAGATATTGCAGTTGCATTGCTAGTTATATCTCCCTCAGCTGTAGACAAATCACTTGTTAGGTTTGTTATAGAGCTACTTATTGATGAGATGTCGCCGTCGTTTGCTGTGATCTGAGTTTGTAATCCAGAGATAGCTGAAGCTACGGTAGAGCTAGAACTATATCCAGTTAGGGTAGATTCTAAGGCTGTAATGTCTGCATTTATTGCTGTAATGTCTCCATCGTTTGAAGTTACTTGGCTTTGTAAAGAAGTAATTGCACTTGCATTTGTTGTTATGTCGCTTTCAGCACTAGAAAGATCTGTTTGCAAGGAAGTGACAGAGCTACTTATTGATGAGATGTCGCCGTCGTTGGCTGTTATCTGAGTCTGCAACCCAGAGATCGCAGAAGCTACTGTAGAACTAGAGCTATATCCAGTCAAAGTAGATTCTAACGCTGTGACATTAGAAGTAAGTGTCGTTATATCACCATCATTTGCAGTGATCTGAGTTTGTAATCCTGATATAGCAGAAGCTACTGTAGAACTAGAGCTATACCCAGTTAAGGTAGATTCCAAAGCTGTAACGTCAGAAGTAATGGTTGTTATGTCACCATCATTTGCAGTTATTTGCGTTTGCAGCCCAGAGATAGCAGAAGCTACTGTAGAACTAGAGCTATATCCAGTTAAAGTAGACTCCAAAGCCGTAACGTCAGAAGTAATGGTTGTGATATCGCCATCATTGGATGTTATCTGGGTTTGTAATCCAGAGATCGCAGAAGCTACTGTAGAACTGGAACTGTAACCAGTTAAGGTAGATTCTAATTCTGTTACATCAGACGTAATTGTTGTGATATCTCCATCATTGGATGTTATTTGGGTTTGCAATCCAGAGATAGCTGAAGCGTTAGTAGTAATATCGCCTTCCGCTGTACTAAGATCGTTTTGTAATGTTGTAACATCTGAGGTTATACTTGTGATATTTCCCTCGGCGGTTGTAACCCTAGTACCTAAACTTGATATAGCTGAAGCGTTAGTAGTAATATCGCCTTCCGCTGTACTAAGATCACTTTGTAAATTTGTAATCGCCGTTGCTTGTGAGGTATTCGTGCTTGTTGCTGTAATAATGTCAGACTGAGCAGAAGCCATTGCGGAAGATAAATCACTTCCTGTAAAACTAGAAGTTCCAACAAGCGTTACTAAACTGGAATCTCTTGATTTTACCCATCCAGTGTTACCAGCATTTCTTACATAAACCTGATTATTGTCATCTGTATCAACCCAAACATCGCTGCCTTGCAGGCTTGAAGCGTCATCTCTTTGGGTGGGAGCAGAGGTAGATTTTATTACTCTGGTTGTTGCTGTTGATAAACTGGTTACGGTTGTTTCTAAAGAAGAAACATCAGACTCAAGTGAAGCCACACTAGAATTAAGTGAAGCCACACTAGAATTAATTGAGGTTACGGCAGAATCTAAAGTGGTTAGGTCTGAGGCTATATCGCTAAACTCGTCAGCTATTAATGTTTGATATCCTGGCAAACTAGACAGGTCTTCAGAAAGCTCTTCCATAACAGCTGCTATATCTGCTAATGTTGTTGCCTCTACACCGTTGGTGTTATTAAAAGGGCCTTTTACGTCAGATGTGCTTACATAGCGCACCCAATAATAAAAAGTTTCTGCATAACCTACTTCATCGGTATATATAAAAGCATTTGTTGTAGCCCTTAGTGTAGCACCGGCTAAGTTGTTATCTCTTGATCGCCATATCTCTGTATAAGCATGATTACCATAAGGAGCACTAGCACTTGTACCATTCCAATCTAATATAACTGCAGTAAATGCAGCGCTAGCAGTTAAAGATATTGGAGCGGGGGGTATAGATAAATCTCCCGGTCCAGCATCAGGGGGACCAAAATCGGTTGGTCCTAAGCCTGCGTTTGGATCAAAAGGATTATCTTTTAGTTTTACAGCAAGACCACTAGCAATTAGTTCTCGTAAAGTTACTGCTCTGTCTATTGGGTCGCCAAGTTGTCCTAACCTTATAGCAAGAGCTTCTTGCATAGCTTTTAAAGAACCCGCAAGTTCTTTGTCTACTTTAGCGGGGATTGGTTTTAGCCCCGGCAGTTTAGTACCAGTGGTAGCCATTAAATAGCCCTTAGTTCATCTATAGACTCACCTATACAAATCTCATTAACTGTTTGTGCTGAGGATGCTTCTATAGCAAAAGTACGATGCACACTTGCTGGGAGTCTAACTATTGGTTCATATATAGTAGTAGCACTAAAGCTAGGTGTTGTACCCGTAACTGAATAAACACTACCAGATGTGCTGATGGTAGCGTCGTATATTACAGAGCCATCTCCATAAACTTTAAGTGTTACAGGAAATGCTTCTGCATCAACTTTTGCAAAACCCATGCTAGTGGGTTTAGGGGTTACAAACTCTTTTGATTTCCAAATAAAAGTATCGTTGATTGTGCTGCCTTGGAATTTCTTAATGTCATCATCAATAATAATATAAAGTTCATTATCACTCGGATCAGTAAAACCCCCAGGTACTTCACTAGTTTCACTTAACTCCGTAAAGATAGGTTCTCCACTTCTAGTATCAAATATAAATCCACCATAAGCAGAACCGGTATAATAGAAACCAACATACCTACCCTTCCATAAAAAACCTTTTATAGTTGTTGGGTAATAGTTTGATTGCCACTGGTCTGGACTAATAATACCTTCGGTAACAACTCTAACCTCCGTACCCGCTGCAGCAACTAATCCTTCTGGACCAGCATATAAAACATATGCACCCATATCTACTAGGGAGTTTTTACTTGAACAAGACTGTGCTGCTTCCATACGATAAGCACTCATAGATTGTGGGTCTGTACCAGAAATTAAATAAGGTCTACCTTCAGTGGTTACAATCAAACCATTACCTGCAGCACCGATAGCAACAATATTGTCTTCTAAAGTAATTCTATATATAACAGGCCAAGCATGGGGTAAGAAAGGTTCTGAAAAACAAATACGTTTTCCTGTAAAACCAGCAAACACCCCATTTGGTAAAGCAGTTAAACCTTTCATAGGACCGTCAGGATACAAACTTGTATCTTCGTTTGGTGGGCCAATCCAATAAGTAGAAGGAATAATTTCTTGTAAAGCCGAGTTTTTAGAAGTATCTGTAAAGGTTGTAGTTGCTAAAGTAACTTCGCCAACAAACTGAAAAGCGGTTGTATTAGAGCCAGTATTAGATCTGTATATACGTTTTTTAAAAAGATTAGTGTTTGTTCGACCGGTGCCCGTGGTGCTTGTTTCAAGACCTGATATTGTTACACTCCTATTATCATCCGTGGTTATAACAGTTGATGCAGCAGAAGGGGGCCCCTCTTCCCCGTAAGCACTAACAAATGTATATATGTAAGAAGTACTAAAATCTGTCAGAGCGCTAGAGTCATCATTAAATGTTGCACCATCGGTAACAGAGCTAGATGTGCCCGACGAAGTAGCTGCACTATTTACTTCGACGGTTAAAGTTGTTGCACTAGGTACAGACACAATTTTATGGTCGAGGTTTATATCTGTAGCTGGCACGCCATTGGTTGCAAGCCCACTACCACCACCAAAACTAGACAATGTTACATAATCACCGACTGAAGCACCATGTGCAGTGGCTGTAGTAACCGTAAGCGTGGAAGAATTAATTGTTGTAGTTATCGTAGCATCAATAGCGGTTGGCGCTTCAAGGGCGACGGTCGGTGCTGCTGTAGGTGCGGGTATACCCAACCTGTAAAAATTACTAGGAAAAGGTTCAGACCCAACAATAACATCACTTCTACCCATACGGGGGTAAGACTGTCCTGTCCAATAGACTGTATCATTTGTATCGCCAGCTATGGGACCTGGAACTACATCCACGTCCTCGTCAAACTGTAACCACCTTTCGGGTGAGTCTGTGTATTTAAATATACTGGTTCTACTTGAATTACTTAATACAAGTGTTTGTGAGTCTTGAGTAATAGGGACAAGCCTGCCGCTGTCTAAGTTTACATCAATGGCTGTTTGAGCTAAGTTATCTTTTAATAATCTAGGTGAGACTTGAGGAGCAAGTCCGCCAAACGTGATGAGTTTAAAATACGCCATATCATTTGAAAGTATACACGATTATGCTAACGATTCCTGCGAAGATAATCCAAAACGCTCTTTCAAACATGCTAACCCCCTTTGTATTTACTATGGCTTTTTGTTCAACAATTTCTACCCTATCTTCTAAACGGTCCATTCTTAAAATAAATCTGTCGTTTTGTTTTAACACCGTAGTTACTCGTTCCTCTATTCGAGCAATAGCTACTATTGCTTCAGAAAGTTTATCTATTTTACCATCTAGTTTATCTAACCTATTTGATACGTCGTCATTCACTTGTAGCTCCATATATGTGGGCGCGGACGCATGGGTTCTGCTTCGAGCGTGTCGAGATGAATAAATCTGCTATCACCATGTTGTTTTACACCTAGACCCGTTATACCGTGTTTAAGGGCTACCTGAATAAGTTTTAAGGCGTCCTTTCCTCGTATAAGTATGTCTACTGCCTTGCCCGATGAATGAGCTCCTGGCTTAGATTTTTTAGCTTCTATAGGATGGGTCTTATCTCTATATCCACTACTAATAATAAAAGGTACCCCTACCTCTTCTCTTATTGTATCAAGTTTATGCATGAAGTCATCATCCATTTCGCATAAACCTGTATGTTTACACTTTAATTCATCATGGGTAAAGTATTTCCAGTTATTTTTCTTCATTCTCCACATGTTTAATTTCATCTTCTTCTAAAGCCAACTTAAGGTCTTCAGAGATTTGTTTTTGTGCGGCTTGGTTTACACGCAAGTCATAAGAAATACCTGCAATTTTTTGTTGTAATTTAACCAACATGTTAAAACCATCTAAGGTTCTTGGAGTTAGATCTTCAATAGCATATTCTTTACCATCAAAGTTAACAGTTTTTATTTTATTATCAGACATAAATTACTCCTTAATTTTTAATATTTTTGGATAATAACACAAGCGGTTATTTGGTCAAACCTTTAGACTTTTCATAACTTCTTAACCCACCAAGACCTAACATACCGCCTAAGACATACAGCAATGCACCCATATCAAACTCTGGTAATTCGTATTGCAGGTTATTAAGAGACAAAACAAATAGAATGATTGGTTGTAAAACAAAATGATAACCAAGTGCAATGGCGCATATCCATCCGCAACAAGGCCTCCAGCCCGCGACAAAAATAGATCTATGTGATGCTTCTACTTTATTAACTTCTATTTGTGCAAGATCAATCTTATAAAACTGTGTTTTTATTTCGTGATCTAGTTTTGCTTTTAGATCTTTGTCTGCAATAAACTTGTCAAGTATTTGTGTGACCGGTGCAATAAATTTATCAATCATTTTCTAGGTGTTCCGCCAACATACAAACCAAACCATGCAGCACCTGCACCAACAATGACGGACACAAACGCTGATTGAGCATTGGTTGGGTCAGGCAAGGTCATAAACCACTCAGTGGTTTTATAGAAAGCATAACCATATAAAGTAATAAGCAGTCTAGGAAAGACTCGCCATTTATCAAAACCCTCGGCTAAGTTATACCAAGTTTTATTCTGATGTTGGTGTATCTCTATTTTTGGTTCTTGTTCCATATTAAATTGTATCAGCAGGAAACCTTTTTGACCATATAGTAAGACTGTACTTGACACCATTAACTAAAGGTAAGCATTCATGCCCATGAGTTACCTGTGCAGGGAACAAAATACATTTCCCTACTGGTATGTCTTTGTTTGAAAAACTTTGTCTTGGATAAATAAGTTCAGCGCCAATATAGTCATCATTTAATTTGATTGAACCTGTAACTAAACTAGCATCATGGTGAAGATTTAATTTTGTTTGTGTGTCCATAGCATATCGCATAACAAAGCCATCTCTAAGACCATACATCTCTAAAGGCTTCCAATATTTTTCAACTGTTGGAACTATATAGTCTTGCCATGCCTTTTCTAATTCTTCCCACAATCCTAATTCTTTCATGCGAATCTCCTGTGCAGGGAATTTATCATAGGACAATGAACCCCAACCACCATTTTGATCTGCTAACTCAATCAATCTTTCACATTGTTCTTGTGTCATAAAATCTACTACAAGCATATCTTCTGATAGGTAATCTACTTTGTTATGCGGTATAAAATATGCACTTGAGGGTGCGTGAAATGCGTTGTACAGGCTTAAAAACTTAACAGTGGTGTCTTGACCCCCATTCCCATGATAAATGCATGAGCAGCACCTAGTCTCAGGGTTATGAAGTTGGTTTCCTAGTTTTTTTGTGCCTTCAAAATGCGTTTGAAATATATAACACTCATAATCTATAGCTATGTCAAAATCTCCATAGAGAAAACATTTATGGACATATAGTTGGTCGTCATCCCAGTGTTTTATTTGTTTATAATCATATAATTTTTTTAATTCCTTGACCCTTCCAATATAAGTTCCACTGTTAATATATTTAAACCTAGTATGTGCATTAGGAAACTCTGTTGCTAATTTTTCTTGTGGCCAACATACCGTTTCCCCACTGAAAACAATTTGTTTATTAAATTCTAAAAACCTTTCAGTAATTGTTTCAAGATCGTCAGCATAAAAAACATCATAAGCATCTGTAAATAAAACTATGTCATCATCATGTAAGTGTTCTACATAATCTTTCATAAGGTTTATCTTCATGCCACCACCCAATGCTGACATATCAGTTCCTTCCCATTCTATGTTTGTACCAACATTAACTATATCAATGCCATATTTCCTAGCACTGGTATTAACGTAAGAGCATTTTTTTCTATCAGTGCCACAAGTTACTGCATGAACTTTATATGGTTTAAAGGGTTTACTGTTTTCTATGTCAGACTCTGAGACATTTCTTGGTATTTGATTGCATGCATCTTTCTGTAAAGCTACAACATCTAGATCACGATTCTTTATAATTTCAGGCAAAAATTCATCTACTGGTATAAAGTCTGAATAATTAACCATATCAATTAGCTTCTTTGCACTGCTTGGTTTAATACAATAAGCAGTCATGTTATAAGGGTAAATTGGTCGTTCTATAAAATCATCCAATCTATGCACTTGGTCAGGCTTGTTTTCATTGCGTTGCAAATAAACAAAATCATAAAGCTCAATAAGTTTTTTGTATCTATCTTCATTCCATTCACTATTAATGATTGCGTCATCTTCCATGACTATAACTGCTTGACTTAATTCAACGCACCTTTCCCAAGCTTTAATGTGAGATAAGAAACAAGCCACTTCGCTTTGTTGTAATGGTCTGTTTCTAAATGGGTCTAACCAATTTTCTCTAGCACTGATATGTCTAAAGATATTAGCTTCTCCATCAATGGCTTGTATGTACTCAAAGTTTTGTAGATTGTTTTTTTGAAACTCAGCCTTTCTATCGGCTCTTCTAAGCAATGATATAACAAGTTTTTTCATCTGACTGCGTATATATCTCTTTCTTCTGTATAAACAATGTAGCCTTTATTTTGTAATAAATTAGCCATATAAATATCATCAATATGCATATGTTCCAACTTAATAAATGTTGGTTTAATATCCCATGAGTAAGCATTAATAATATTCATTTCATGCCCTTCTGTGTCAATCTTTAAGTAGTCAATAGAATCAACTTTATGTTTGTGTATTAGATCATCTAAAGTTAAACATGGCACTTCAATCGTTTCAGCTATAAGATTTTTATTACCCTCATAGTCAAACAGTCTTTCACCAGTATGGTGATCGCTAACAACACTTGATATACCTCTTTGCCAAGCATCATCAGGTTTAAGATTATTTCTTGCTACAGCAAAACTTAATCTTCCGTTGTAGTCTGATATAGCTAAGTTTTCTAAAATAAGATTTTTAGAATTTTTTATCTTTTCAGATTGTTTTTTTAAACTTTCAAAATATATTGGTGCAGGTTCACACATAACACCTTTCCACTCACCACTTTCTATAAGTGGCATATTTGTATCAAAATCACAAGTACCTATTTCTATAAATGTTTTCATATAAATTTTGGACCCTCTATCCATGCTACAAGGCTCTTTCTGATACCTTTGGTTACTGGTTTTACACAATGACTTATTACTGATGGGAATGCAAGAACCGTTCCCCTGTTCCTTAGTTCTTGTGCGTTTGGTTGTTCATATTGTTTGTCAAATACAAAATCACCACCTTCATAATTTTCTGAATCTGATAGCTGTACAGTGATGCTTATTTTTCTATCGTATTGACTAGAGTTAGCCCAAAAGGTATCAAAGTGCCAGTCATAGAAGTCTTGTTGTTCTCCATTATAGATGGTGTATTGAATTTGGTGTAGGGAGGTTATATTAAAACCAAAAGCTTTTCTGTTTGCCTGTGTTGCATAATCAAACAATATGTCATGGATAAATTTAGAATTAACATCAGTAGGCTCTATCCACCTAACGGTTGAGCTTCTTACTTTATTATTTTTGGTAGCAACATCTGAACCGACTGTTGCATCTTGCACTTTGTAATATTCGCACTCTGTAATTATTTGATCACAAAGTTCGTTGGGTAAAGCTTTATCCCATAGTTGCCATATAGCATTCATGTAACCCTCCTGTTTACTAATTTCCTTTAAAATATGAGGGCAATCCAATCATAGCTCTCCCATCATATTTATTGGTTTTGGCATCTTTGCCTTTTGTATCATTATAATGCAAAAACACTTGCCCACAACCTTTACCTTCAAAAGGTTTACGCCAATGTTCTAACTCACATCCACGATACATTAGCATATCACCTGCTTTTAATTTAACCTCAATGCCGTCTTTTCCTTCTTCGCCTGATGGTTCTAAAAATATTGACCAATCATCACCACCTAGATTCATAGTGGTAGATATTTCGCAAGAGTATCTATCTTTATGTCTTTTTAGCTCATCACCTTTTTTGTAGATTCTTGCATACGAATAAGTTTCAGTTAGCTTAACGCCTGACTCTTTTTCCATTATGGGTTTTACTTTTTGTAATAAAGTTTCCATTACGATATCGCTATAGTGCGAATATGTTTCAGGTATCTGTTGATCGTTCCATACACCAAAGTATTCAGTAAATGGTGAAATATATTTTTCATCAAATAAGTATCTTGCTACTGCTCTTTTATTTAAAAAGTATTGATAACAAAAATCTGCTAACTCTTTTGATATTGCATTTTTAATAACTTGGTATTTGTTTTTTTTAAAGGTCATTATTTTTTCTATTGGATATTTGCAACCATAACAATTCTTTGTTCGTGAATAGCAGGACTTTCTTGATAATGCTCATATTTACCATTAAAGATAATAACTTTATTTTCTTTTGGTTCAGAATAAAATTTTTTATTTGTCTCATCTAAAACAATAGTTCTGCCTTCTTCAAATTTGTTTAAATAAACTATTACCACTTTGTGAGGAAGTCCTAAATCAGTATGAGGTTGACTTGTTTTGACTTTAGTATGAAAAGTCAAATTCAAATTCATGCGATAAACAATATCAAATTTTATATTATTAAAATCAAGTATCTCTTTTAAAATAAAATAAGCTGTTTCAAAATATGTTGAGCCTACATTACTAATCGGAATCTTTGGTTCTTTTGCAGTACCTATATCAGGTCTTTGTAAAAGAAGATGACTGAAAAATGGCATATCTTCATCAGAAGATTCAGGAACTGTTTTATCTTGATAAAACCAAGGCATATTACTAGAGAGTAAAACTTTTTTAAAATCTTCGTAATTGTCGGTAATTGGGTTTGTTAGCTCTTTTATCATCTGAATGGATATCCTAAATTCCAACACACTAAGGAGTGTCGTATTCCTTTAACTACTGGTTTAACTCTATGCCAAACAAAAGATGGAAAGATAATCACGCTACCTTTATTTCTAATTTCTTCACATATTCTTGACTGTGAGCCTTCATCTGTGTTTCTAAAATCAAACTCTAAATCTCCACCCTCATATTCTTTGTGATCTGTAAGTGATACGGTCATACTAAGTTTTCTTAACTTACCATGCATATTTTGATTTTCAGGACAGTTATAAGTTTCCTCGTGAGAGTCACAATGCCAATCATAAAATTGACCTTTTTTATATTCAGTAAATTGACAAGACTCTGACCAATCCCAATCAAAATTCCAACCTGCGTTTGCATTTGCTTGATGTATGTAAGGTTGTATCTCTTTGTATATCCACCTATCTGACATCCATACAACATCGGATTTACGTTTTTTTTGAATGTTTTTAACATCTAACTGAGAAAGGTTATCAAGTTCAGCATTGCCTGTAAGAGCCATTTGTTTATCTTGCTCTTTACCATAACGAATTATGTCATCACATATTCTTTCAGGTATAACTGACTGGAAGTACCAATAATAATATTTAAGATTCAAAATAAAACCTTTACATTTGTATATTTTTCTATAGCAGACTTAGTTAAATATTTTTCAATATCGTAATAATCTCTTTGTACTTTATCCTCTCTAATATCGTGATGAATACCCTCTAGAACACTATCATCATATTGAACATTATTTATTATTAATTGGTCTAAATTGTCAAACCTATGATTGTATTTGGGAATGTCTAAAAATTCATAAATTTTTTCTATGCACTCTTGTGGGTTACTTGAAAGTTCGTCATAAGTAAATTTTATATGATCGTGATTATTTTTTAATATGTTATCTATAGCATATGAATAGTGTGCAGTCATTCCTTGTGTCATTTCAAAATAACATTCTTCATCTATATTTTCTTTTTTCCATTTTTTTATTTTAGAAAAAGAAGCCAGTATCTCAATGTAAGGTCTTTCCAAGATAATAAATTTTGGGTTTGGGGTTATGTACTTTTTTATTAATTCTACATTTGCAGGCGTACCCCATGTGCTTCTATCAATAATATAATTGCTTTTTAAATTTTTGTAATAGATGTGTGCAGATTCTTTTATTAAATTATCTAAAGATTCGTGGTCAGGAAAATTTCTAAAGTGTTCTTTTTCTTTTAATAAATCTAGGGTATTTATAACATCAGTAACAATAGATTTTTGTGTGGCAGTGACGTTAGGATTTTGATTTAATATAGAAGATAACAGTGTATTTCCACATCTTGGTAAACCACATAAAAAATAAATTGTTTTCAACTTCTGTTTTTTTAGAAGTTAGTATAGTTTAAATGTGTTTTAAAAGAAAGATTGTTTAATTAGTCCAAGCATTAACTTTAATTGCTCTAAATACTTGTCTTAAATCCCAACAGCTTGAAGTTCCACTTAAAGGCTCTTTAATAATAACAATACCTGCACCTGCATTTTGAGTTACTGTACCGTATCCTCCACCATCGCCACCACCACCTGTGCCAGTAGAACCACCTCCAGTTCCAGTAGTGCCTTTAGTGCCATAGACAGTAACGCCACCTCCACCCCCACCTGCGTAAGTTACATTAGAACCTGATATAGTAGAGGGTGAACCATTGCCACCACTTGAGCCACTACCTGCTGCACCTGCTCCTCCTCCTCCACCACCAATTTGGAATGCTCCTGCACCTGAGTTGACTGCTCCGTTATTACCTTGACTTGGTGTTCCTGCTCCTCCTGCTTGTGGTGCATCAACACCACCGCCTGCACCTCCTGAACCACCACTAGCACCTGTTCCTTGAGCACCATCCCTAGAACCTCCACCACCACCACCGATAGCTATATTGCTATTAAAGCTAGAGTTTGAGCCATTTATTCCTCTTATTCCAACTGTGCCTGATTCAGTACCACCTGCTCCAACTACAATAGGATAACTGCCTTGTGTGATACTTTGTGTGTTTGTTAAAAAACCACCTGCACCACCTCCACCACCACCATTGTTTCCACCGCCACCACCACCTGCGACAATTAGATATTCAACAGATGATGTTTTGGGTTGAGTTGTAAAAGTTCCACTTGAATTAAATGTGGTAATTGTTTCTGCTTGTGTTGTGTGACTTGCTCCGACTAATCTAGGCATTGGTCCAATCCCCTGCTTTCACATTATCATAAACAGCAGTCATATCCCATACTCCTGATGCACTGATAGCTTCAAGTTCTTTGATAATAACAACTCCTGAACCACCTGCTGCACCATTGGCTAAGTTAGCACCACCACCACCACCTCCAGTATTGACTGTTCCTGCAGTTGCATTTTGAACAAAGGCACTTTCGCCTACACCGCCGCCACCACTACCTGCTGCTCCACCAGTAGCATAACCAGCGCCTGGACTACCTGATCCACCACCGCCTCCGCCACCTGCTCTTGTTACAGGTGATCCAGTTATGCTTGAATCTGTACCATTACCACCATTAGCAGGTTGTGCATTACCATTAGCTCCAGCAGAACTTGATCCGCCTCCGCCTCCGCCTCTTTTATTAGGGCCAACAGCAGCAGGTCCACCCTGTCCTCCTGCATTTCCTTGGGGCGGACTAACTGGGGGTGTATTTCCTGCACCACCAAGACCTGGACCTAAAGGACCTAAAGAGCCTCCGCCACCTGAACCACCACTAAATCCAAATCGAAAAGAAAAATCTCCTCCACCGCCTCCACCCGCTGATGTAATACTAAGTGCTGAAGAATCTGATCCAGGAGAAGAAGCTCCGCCAGGTGCTGCTGCTCCGCCTCCGATAACTATTGGGTAAGGTGTAGCCCCTGTTACTGGTGCAGGTCCTGTTCTATATCCACCAGCACCTCCGCCACCACCACCATAGTAGCCACCTCTTCCACCTGATCCACCACCTGCTATAACCAAATAGTCAACTGTGACTGTAATTGGTTGGGTGGTTAGAGTTCCACTAGAGTTAAATGTGGTAACTTGTTCTGCTTGTATTTGAACTGGATTATCGACACCTACTATTCCGCCATTAGAACTAGCCATGATTAGACCTCATTCCATTGCAAATTAGTAGCATCCCATTCGTAATTGGTTGTAACTATAGGATCACCAGTGTAGGTTGCTCCTAGCCATTTTTGATTATCTTCATCCCAATTGATTAGGACTAATTCTGAATCTATTTCTGTAATTGTTGGATAGGTAACTGGTGCTTGCCAATCATCATTAGAATCTAATGACCAAGATGGGTAAGGTTGTGGCAAGATAAATTTATCTTTATTTGCATCATAGGTATGACCTATACCTGCATATTGTTTTCTAAAATTGTTGTTGTATGAAGTTTGTTTCCAAGCATTTCCACCTGTTGAGTGTGGAACGATAGATGCTACAAATGTTTCTGCCTCAGAGGATAATTCTCCTCCATTAGAGTCTACATCATC
>Ga0222719_10003433_pt1 | contig 14104 bp, 7 predicted proteins | sample C33_34DmetaG_FD_165039 | JGI IMG/M metagenome (GOLD analysis project Ga0222719, IMG submission 165039) | Estuarine water microbial communities from San Francisco Bay, California, United States - C33_34D | ecosystem: Environmental > Aquatic > Marine > Unclassified | place: USA: California...
TCGATATCTCGTGCCATTTTCGCATGCGATCCGTCAGCGCCGCCCGATTTGAGAAACTTGATTTCGTCCAGCGCAACAACATAAAGTGCATCCCAGTAATGTAGGACAGGATTCTCATCATCTGATAGTAGGCCCATCATTGCGTCGCCTCTACTTGCCAAGGCGTGTGCCTCGCGCTCGAGGGCCCGAAAAGCGTCAATATCGACCAACAATTCCTCGAGCTCATTCAACTTAAGCATCTTGAGGAGTTTCTGAGGTTCATCAAGTTCCGCTTCAAGAGATTCTATTGCCTCGAGAGCATTAAATTTCTCCTTGTATTTAACTGATGCACGACTCTCTTTCTCTTCTTCTGACAAGCCGAAAAGAAGAATATTCTTGGCGAGAACGTCAATAGGTTTCTCCCGCCCCTCGACCAGACGAATGGCCGATCTCTGACGCTGTTGCTGAAGGTGAAACTCTTCTTCCTTTCTAGCCCATTCGTCATAGTTTTCCAGTTCTTTCATTCTACTTTCTTCGGCACGAATTCTCTCCATCTCCTCAAATTGAAGTTCGCGATCTTTCCGTCTTTGTCGAACCTTCTCAATCTCCGAAAATGTCTTGTCTCCCTTGCTCTTCTTCTGTTTGCGCTTGTCTTCATCCTTGGCCCCAGACACATTCACCTTTTGTTCTCGCTTCTTCCAAGTAAAGGCCTCATGTAAGTTGGGATCATTGAATGGATTCTCCTCTGCCGTGTACCCGAATCGGGCAGAAATATGAGCCGCACGTTTCTGCGCCCGTCGTTCCCTTCGTTCTTCCAAAGTTTCTCCCCTCGCGGCCAACCGGGCCATGAGACGCTCATTCACTACCTTGGTCTTCTTCAAGCCTCTCCCATCGTTAGAACTACTGCTATCACTGCTACTGTCCTCCGATGACGAAGAAGAAGACGACGAAGAGGAGGAAGATTCACTGGATGACGAGGATCTTCGGCTCCGTTTTCGACGACGACTGCTGGATCGACTGCGCTTCTTCGACGACGAATCCTTCTTTCGACGTCGCCTACTGTGCTTCTTTATATCGCCTTTTCGGCGATCATCCTCCTCGCTTTCGTCATCTTCCTTATCACGTCGACGCCGCTTGCCCTTTCGATCGTCGTCGTCGGACTTTGATTTCTTGCGGTGTTTGTGACGACGCTTCCTCCGCCGCTCGTCATCGCGGTCCGAGCCACCGCTGTCATCTTCTCGTCCCATAACGAACCGACCCAGTAGATCAGAAATAGCTAGAGACGATGATCAGTACTGTGAAGTAACGTGATCCTCAGCTCGGAGAGAGAATAGTTGCTTGGACTCCTCTTTGAGCGTCTGGATCTATGTTTCGGGTTTCATGGTTGGCTGTTGTTGCTCCTCGCGATTTAGAAATACCACCACGACAAACTTGTAAATAATGCAAAACGTAATAAGTACAAAAATACCATATAAGGTAGGTTGCATATAAGGTAGTATAATACTTTATGTAAAATCAGTAATTCACGTCTTCGCGCGATTAGATTTGTGTACTACCCTGAACCCCGTCTTCGTTACTCACCTACCCTAAAAGAAGGTGATTACGAATACCCAAAACCGGAATTTTTCACGTCTGCGGGATAAGTCGAAACGGGGGTAGGAGATTCATCTGCTCACAAAATCAAAATTTCGACAATCAAAACTACAACCAAACCAAACCAACTAACAACAATAATGAAGTATTTCAGCGCTGCCACCATCTTCCTTGTCTTCTTGGCTCAGGAAAGCACTTCCTTTTCTCTTCGCGGAGGGAAGAAAGATAACCAGGAACAAGATAGCGGTATCTTTCCTACGGTACCTCAACCAGCCAGAAGTTTGGGAACCTTCACAGACTGGGTAAAGGGTACCGCACAAGATGTCTCAGATGCGGCAAAGAAAGGCACTCAAGATGTCGTTGATGCGACAAAGAACGGCACTCAAGATGCCATTGATGCGACAAAGACTGGGACTCAAGATGTCATAGATACGACAAAGACTGGGGCACAAGATGTCGCAGACTGGACAAAGAAAGAATCAGGCAATGTTTCCGGCGTTGTGAAGAAAGAGGAATGCAACATTTGCAAGGATGTTTACAATGAACTGAAGGATGAAGGTAGCGAACCAGCTTGCGATGCCGTGTGCGGCGTAGTTGTGGAAGCTGTCGGTGCCGGCCCAGAGGACGTGGCCGCCGATATCGTTGCCGCTGCTTGCGTTCCCTTGTGTGCAGCTATCTACGACTCCGCTACTCCATCTGCGTCCAGCGCTTGTAAGGCCGCCACGCTGTGCTAGGTTATCGTATTCAGACCAACTTCTGAAATGAATAACGTCAGCCTCCGAGCTGCCACAAGACAGCCACAAGACGATAAATAGTTCGTAAAGCTACGACTTAGCGCTCTTGTTACTCCCTCTCTTAAATTTTGGTATCTTTAGTTGATAGTAGCATTTCAGCATCTTCCTTTAGTAGCGGCTGCTTCATCTCTCGCATCGCTTACGGAACGCGTTCATTCAAAACATATGACGTCACGATACCAACATAGGTGTAGGGTCTGTCTTTGATGGGTTTCGTTCTTCGCCATTGTTTGTCTGACGGCCGGTTCTGGTTTCCTCTGCACAGCTTTGACGATCCAATCATGAGAACGAGTGCTAGGAGATTCGCACAGTCTCTTGTCGCATCCATTCTTCTTTTCGAAGGGTCTGTTGCATTTGTAACATTCGCACCGGACCAGACGGCCTCCTCATGTGGAAGTTGTTCGCTATTATCGGCCTCTGCCGAACCAACCGACCCTGACAGCGCTCAAGCCAAACCAGAGTTGATCCAGGAGCCGGGCAATGTTGAATGGGGTGTGAGCTACATTGGAGGCGATCCTTGTGGATCCAAGTACAACAATGACCCGTTTGATGCAGCATCAAAGATACAAAAGCCAGGAATGCCCGACGACATGAAGGCACGCATCGAGGCCATGGCCGAGCGAATACGGCAAAAGGAGCAACAGAAACCAGGAAACCAGGATAGCTAAATATTAAAAAATGAAAACTTAGATTGCTGTTCGATGGAGTAGCTGGCAGTTTAGGTCGCGACCATCTCAGAGGGTGCTACTATCCTCTGACAAAGGTGTTGCGTCATCAACAATCGTTTCCCACGGGACTGATTTCGTAGCTCATTCACGAGTATCGGTGCTGATCCAGGGGATTCCGTACGCACAGCATCCTGATCGTAGTTAGACACAGTAAGTTGAAGTGCGAAAAGGAATCTCAGGAATAGATCGGCAGATCGTCATCCATCGCAGATGTTGACTCATTGAAGCTTCATGGCCACAACCTCAACCGAGAAACGATAGTTGCACCAGCAATCTGTCCCCTTCTCTCGGGACGAGTCGATTTCTCCTTTCCAGCTCCCGTCCGCTACCGTTGTGCTTGTCCTGTGGGCTTGCAAAGAAAATAGAGTAGCACGATGAGGCGAAGGGATCATACAATGAACGAAAGAAGTAGGCGAAGAAGATGGCACGACGTGTCGCTGACCTTGGTGGTACTTGCTCAACTGGCAATCCTAAATCCGACGACAACAACAACGTCGTCGTTCCATGTTCCGGCACCATCAACTTGTTCACATCCACAATCAAATCGACGGCGGCACATCCACGGTCCCAGGAGAAGGCAATGTCAAATGGTACTGACCCCGCCGTCAACAAGTCAGTCCGTATCTTCGTCCTCGACGAGGAACGCAGATCGCAGCATTCCCCGGACTTCTACGAGCACGATGCACCAACAACGAGACGATACAGTCCGACGCGAGCCAGGGCCCATATTATCCAAGAGTATTCATAAACACGCCGAACAAAACTTAGCAGCCGCCGCCTCTGCCGATTTCAACAAGGCAAAAGCCAACAGCCGTCGGAACAAGTACAAACGGAAGCGAATACCGGAAACAGAAAAGAAACTCAAGTCCCTAAAGAAAGAGCGACAAAAAGAATACGAAAGAATACTGCAGAGTGCCTTGTCGAAGGGTGCAGCAGCTCCTAGTATTTGGAGCTTTGAATCCCTTTTTCCAGATCCAGTTCTAGACAAAGAGACGGTTGATCGGGACTTGTACGAAAACAAAAAGCGCGACATGGAAATCTCTTCCTCATCTCCAGCAAATAGAAAAACCAACGGAGCATCCAGGGCACAGGCACTGTCGCTACGAATCAACAATAGGTACAGCAGCTCTCCAGTGACCGAACTTTTGCGTGATCCAAAGGAACAACCACGACAGCAACTTGAGGCGGAAAACGAAAGTGGTGTTTCTTTGCCGGTAGGAACCAACACCACAGTGGAAAGCGCAGATAAGACACCTTCTGAACCGATTGAAATCACAGCCGAAGAAGAAACTGAGTCAAAGCAGAGTGAAGGGAACGTAACCCGAATCGGGAACGCCACAAGCCGCGTCGATTTCGACCTGACTCGAATGGTGGAAGACCGTATGTTTGGTTACCGTCGAACCCAGACGGGAACCTTCCAGTACGACACATCCCTTATGGGCGATGGCGCGGTCAAATTCCGTGAAGGAGTTAGACTGGGCAATCCACTCAAAGTAAATGCAGATCGCCTCAACTATTTGGCCAAGAAAGAAATGCAACACGGTCGAGTCGAAGAAGCGCAAGAGTTGTACGAAAGCGCAGTAGAAATTGACCCCCGTGACGGTCGAGCCTACTTGGGCCTCAGTCGATGCGCTCAGCGTCGACGGGATTTCAAGCTCGCCAGAGAATACCTGAAACTTGGAATTGCCAATTCTGTTGCCCAGCGGGGAGAAATGGAGGACATAGACCGCGGAGCCAACCCATTTTTAACTCAGGCACTAGGATGCCTGGAGGAACGCATGGGACGGCTCTCCGAAGCGGAAGCCTTGTACATCGCATCAGTCAAATCGCGACCATCACACGCCGCAGCATGGGTGGCTCTGGCACAATTAAGAACACGAAAGCTCGGACAAACAGCAAATTCAGGCCGCATATGTTACCAAAACGCGGAAAAGGAGCTCAAGAAAGCAGGACTGCCGGCATCAGCTTACGTCTACACTGCTTGGGCCGGAATGGAGTACAAGAAAGCAGGTGACTACAGAAGAGCACGAGAACTTTTTAAGGCAGCCCTTGAAGTGGACCCGAATTGTTCAGCAGCCTGGCTTCAGCTGGGAGTAATGGAAGCTGACAGGGAGAACTGGAAGGATGCTCAGGAATGCTTTGAAGCGGTCTTGAAATTTGACCAGCGCAACTCACGAGTGTTACAGGCTTATGCACTGATGGAATCGAAACGTCCCCATGGACAAAGCCGCAAGGCAATCGATCTTTTTGAACGTGCTTTAAGAGCAAACCCCAGGGATGCCGGCGTACTTCAAGCATACGCATTGTACGTCGCTGATCTTGGGGATATCGATGCAGCTCGCGATTTACTCCGTAGAGGAACGGCGGTCAATAAGCGACATGCTCCAGTGTGGCAGGCATGGGGAGTCTTAGAGACGCGCTACGGTACAGCCGAAGAAGCCCGAAATATTTTTCAGCAAGGTATTTGGGCCTGTGCCCAGCTGTCGGGGAGCCGATCTGGAGGCTATCCGTGCGCTAGACTCTGGCAGGCATGGGGCGTCCTCGAAGCACGTGAAAACGACCCCGCCGCAGCTCGTCGCTGCTTCAGCCGCGCCCTTGATGCAGACAGTCGCAATGTCCCGGCAATCACGGCATGGACTCACATGGAAGAGGAGCTCGGCAACATTGCGGATGCCCGTTCGATTTTTGAAAATGCTCTCCCTAAGTTCGCCCCTGGAAGCGAAGAAAAGGTTTCGCTCTGGCGTAGCTACGAGCTGATGGAGCAGCGCCTTGGAAACCTCAGTGCATCTCAGCAGGTATATCAGAGATCCATGCGCGAGGCAATGTCCATGACCGAACCAGTTGATGTCTCTCCACCCCGAGGAGGCACAAATAGAGTTAACGGTGAAGGTTCCTCTAAGGACCAAGCCGAGCAAAGTTTCCGCCGCGAGAACGAGGTCGAAGTTGTTCGATGGGATGGCGGGGGAGGAGAAGTGTGGTTAAACGACCGTGCCATAGAAGGAAAAGTTCCTTTCAGCATGCGAAATAGGAAAAGAAACAGCTAATAGAGACAAAACCAGCAGTAATCCATAATAGATTTTTGATAATCACAAAATTTATAGCAGTATCTACCCAGCTGTATGACTGTATGACTGTATGACTCTGAATGAATTAGCGCATCAAACAACTTGGGTGGATAGGAAGTTAAGAGAGTGGCAAAGTACCCAAGACTCCGCCGTCAATCTGGCAGCTCACACTGACAGGATTCAGCCTCCACGCACCGTGACAGAATAAAGATTGCAGTACGCTCATGTACAAGTGTCCTCCCGTACGGCTCTTCGCGAGACACAGGACGAGCCCATGACGAAGTTAAAACTGAATTTCGTCTTTAATGGTTGTACTCATCATCATCAGTCGTCGTCACTATCATCTTCCTCTGATGAAGAGTCTTGAATAGCAAGTGCCGCGACTCGGTTGGTATTGACGAACAATTCTTCATCTTCTACATTCTGAAAGCCCGCGTCGTAATCAATGCCATCGCCGTCTTCCTCGTCGCTACCGACTTGGTCACTCTCATTGTCTGGTGTTTGGCCGTCAGTTACGAATTGTGGATCGTGATCGGGCCAAAGACCCTTAGATCGTAAATGGTTCACTTGATCTTTGTACAGTATATGAGTGATAATATATCGAATACTTCCAGTGGTATCCGAAGATGCTGATGTAGCTTTGTCAGTGGGTTTGACGTGATCATCGGCAGTCGACGAAGCTGCACCACCAACATCAGCATCCTGATCCTCTTCCTCTTCTTCTATTCCTGTTTGTACAATAACGTAGTCATTCCGTTTCACCCACACGAGCTTTCGAAACTTGGTCGGGAGGATGGCCAATTGTGAGGAACGTGAATCAGAAGGAGGAGTTCCATCATCGTGTGACGATGGCCGAGCCAAGAGTATATCGAATTGATTACTCCCACGGGTACCAACAACCTTCGCAATACGTTCGTCTTTCTCTGGTTCCACAAGGTCAAACAAGACAGAATCTGTCAGGTGTTTCCGGTAATGTGTGCGACGACCCAAGCCCGCCATTGTGTGAGCTGATGCGCGTCGTCTGAAGTGAGTGAACGGCCAGCTGCAAATCGACTGTTTTCGTGCTTCACGTCAACGTGGGGCCGAGTCGTTTGTTCGACTTCTCTGAACCTTAGATCTTACTCATGGATACATTGAGTAATAACATCGTTCATCGTGTCGAGTTGTTGGTGGTCGTCGTCCATAAAAATGAGGCGAAGGTCATATTTTCACTCATTAATTGTTAACATTCCGCATTCCATACTCCTATTCGAAAACCTTCGAAAGAATTCGAAAAGTCTCATCTTCGTTCGATCGTGTTCGATTTGTCGATTCATTATTGCCAGGTGTCGATTTCTGAGACGAAGGCAGCATCAACGAACATAATAGGACAATGGCATTGGCGAACATGAGAGAAGCATATTCGACTAGAATTACTCAGTCGTGCAGCTCTCTCGATCCCACGAAATCTGCCTCGTGGAAGTTGTCACCGGACCTGTCAAAGACTCATAAAGATTCATAAGGATTCGCAGTCTCACAAATTTGTCAAACCATCAGATAACATTGCTATTTGAAACGACTCGACGACAATGCTAACTCCATCTTCCTCCCAAGCTAAGGCGACTCTTGCCTTTTGTCTCTTACTTTTGTCTAGTCCTTCGAAATGGCAAGGCAAGACTATGGCGTTTGCCCCCGTCCATGTTCAAAAGAGTACATCGACAGCCACCAGCTCCGCACAAACGATTGGGACTTCTTCCTTCGCCCCAAGCCGACCCGGAACAACCACCGCTTTGAATGCGAATCTGTTTGATCGGTTCTCCCGTGTTACGAGGGCGAACATTAACAACATCTTAGTCAACTTAGAAGATCCAGAGAAAGTCATGGAACAAGCTCTCATTGATATGCAGAATGACTTGGGAAAGATCCGTAAATCATACGCGGAAGTCGTTGCCTCACAGCGTCGCTTGGAGAAGCAGAAACAGCAGGCCGAATCTTTGGCGGAAGACTGGTACAGCCGGGCCCAACTAGCTCTTCAAAGAAACAACGAAGGATTAGCACGCGAAGCTCTGGCCCGCCGCCAGCTTGAGCTGGAAAAGGTAGAGGACCTACAAAGACAGTACGATGTTCAAGCAAAAGCAATCGACAAGCTGTTTGACGGAATGCAAACTCTCGAGGGTAAGATTATCCAGAGTAAGGCGAAGAAGGACGAAATGGCCTCTCGAGCTCGTGCCGCCAAAACGACCAAGAAAGTTAATGACATGCTGGCAGGCATGTCGGACAAGATCCAGGTTCTTGGTGGACTCTTGTCGGTCTCCAGCACTGAAGCATTCAAACGGATGGAACAAAAGGTGGAGGCCATGGAAATTGAAGCGGAAGCCTCGGCTGAACTGGGCTTTATGAATGGTAAGGCTTTGCCATCAGCCGGAGATTCTGCACCTTCGAAACTATCCCTCGAGTCGGAGTTCAAGCTGATGGAGCAGTCTGCGGCAGTCGACAAGGAGCTGGCGAACATGAAAAAGAAATTGCTTTCAAGCAGCAGCTCCGCATCGGCCAGCTTGAAGGATGATATTGCCAAATCACGTCAGAGCTACATTGCGTACAAGTAGGATAGCGAACAAAGTGCTTTTAGCTTAACAAAAAAACTATTATACCCAGAGAAGTTTTTAGGAAAATAGCGAGTTTCGACAATCATGTACAACTTTCTTCAGTTGTTCCATACGAATGGGCTTTGTCAGGAATCCGGTCATACCACAAGCTAAGCACTCGTCACGATCAGCCGTGCTTGCATTCGCCGTAACAGCTACGATGGGAATGGTCGACCCTGCCTCGCGGATTATTTTCGTTGCCTCGGTTCCATCCATTATCGGCATTTGGCAGTCCATTAGGATTAGATCGAGTTCATGCTCAGAGGCAAGTCTAACTGCCTCTTCTCCGTTGCCTGCTATGATGACCTCACATGGCAGCGGTCTCAATAGCCTCAAAATTACCTTCTGGTTTACTGGATTGTCTTCTGCAACAAGAACACGAAGGTTTCTGCCATTGTCAATGGATAAGGTCTCTTCTGGTTCCGGTTCTTCCGCTTCCGTCGTCTTCGGATCATCAGTAATAGCATCCTTTAACTCATCACTGGTAAAAAATGTCGGAAGTATTCGCAGAGACCGCTTTTCAACAACCTTTACCCACGGGTGATGTCGACCAATCGTTACAATCTTGGCGCCGTTGATTTTAAGCGCTTCGTCAAGAGTCTTAGAGTAAGAAGATTCTTCCGCATCATTCACATATGGTCGATCGAGTACAACGGTTAGATTCCTCGGCCCAGACTTCACGACAGACTCTAGCTCCATCTTCTTTGTCAGACGGGTAGGAGAAAGCCCAGCTGCTTTGGCACACTCTAGGAGAGAATCCTTTCCGTCCGGTTCGTAGATAATTACGGAATCTCCTGTAGTTCCCTTCGAGTCGGACTTTGGAACTTCAAGGCCCGGAAGCCAAACACGAAAAGTGCTACCTTTTCCGTATTCACTCTCCAACTCGATCGTACCATTCATTTTGGCGGTGAGCTTGCGTGTGATACAAAGACCAAGCCCTGTTCCTCCGAACTTGCGTCTCGTTTGCGTATTGGCTTGTGTAAATTCCTGAAAGACAATCTGTTGCTGCTCGGGAGTCATACCGACTCCAGTATCTGTCACTTTGATCAACACACCATCCTCCGAGCCTCGTACTTCGCGTTGCAGACTAATAGCAACATGGCCCGAACTGGTGAATTTGACCGAGTTTCCCAACAAGTTGAAGATAATTTGACGCACCCTGTCCGAATCCCCAAGGAACGTCGACCCAGGCGGAAGCGTGGACTCAAACTTCATGAGCAAGCCCTTATCGCCAGCCTCTTTGCATAAAACATCCACGACGACACGTGCTGTTCCTTGAATATCAAAGTTTTCATTGATTAGGTCCAATCGACCAGCCTCGATTTGAGAAATGTCCAACAAATCATTCAGCAAAGCCAGCAGATGAGTCCCCGAGTTTCGTAGCGTCACCAAACAATCTCGTTGGTCGTCTGTCAAGTCAGACGTAAGCAAAACCTGCGCCATCCCCAGCAACGAATTCAATGGCGTTCGGATCTCATGAGACATGGTAGACAGAAACGTACTCTTAGCCAGATTGGCCGCCCTTGCGGCAGCCCGGGCTTCTTCCAGTTCGGAAACATCCGTGTGGGTTCCAAACATACGGGTCCATTCGCCCGCACTATTCTTGGTCGCTACACCCTGAGCCAACATGTGTGCGTAGGTCCCATCTTTCCGTCGGTATCGTAGAACTTCTTTGTAGGCGGCACCTTCTCCCATATGTTTGTCCATGGCCGCTAGGGCCTTTGGCAAGTCGTCTGGGTGCAGAAGCGCCTTCCATGCATCAATGTGGTCCTCGATCTCCTCTTCCTGGTATCCCAACGCTTGCTTCCATCGGGTACTTAGTAGATTATCTCCAGTACTCATATTCCAATCCCAATATCCATCTAATGCGTTATTGCGCAGAAGATCCAGCGCTGCTTCGTTCTTTTCAAACTTTTCTCTTGCTTGCATCAAGTCGGTAACATTGGAATGAAATCCCATGAAACGGATACACTTTTCTCCACTTTCATCAAAGGTGGCGACACCCTTGCATCGTACCCACACGGTAGAACCATTCTTGTGATGATACCGTAAAATCTCGTCGTAGGGTACGCGTTCGGGCCCCACGTGTGCATAAAAGGCAGCCAAGGCACGATCCTTGTCTTCGGCAAAAATCTTGTCTTGCCAGGCACAAGGAGAATTCGGAAGTTCCCAGTCCTAACAAGAACAATACAAAAAAAGGATTCAACCAACACGGTGAGAAGACATTGGTCCACAACAGGCACTAGTGCATCCATCGAGGATGGATAGAACTTAGAAACAACACGTACTTCATATCCAAAGAGTTTTTTGAACTCAGGCGACATCCATTCATTTTCGGGATTTTCCAAATCCCAATAAAAGATCCCTTCCGTCACAGAAATATGCAACCAATTTAACAAGTCCGGTTCTTCACGCAATCGCTTGTACAGTTCATGACGTAAATAATCGGCGTTGCCATCCGGAGGAGCAGTTTGCGTCGTACTCTGTGTTCCAGTGGTTGCCGTAGTTCCAGCCGTCTTTTCACTGTCGGCATCTGATTCTTCATCCTTGTCATTGACGGATTCCTCCTCCGTCGTCGTCGTCGTCGTCGTCGTTGTTGCTTTGTCGTTGTCTTTGTCCTCCAAAGAAACGGATGTTCCGTCGGGTACACTGGACGACAACGACGACGCCGACAAGTGTTCGGTATGGTTCTCGATCCCGGCTTGTTCTTCCGTCGAGGGGGCTCCCTCGGAAGACAGCGAGAGGCTAGTCATGAGACTGAGAGCTACTAGCGAAAGTACGGCGGGTCTTGTGATAAACCTTGGAGGTAGGTTGTGGATCTCGGTTTGCTTGGCGCAAGTAAAGGACAGTATCTCTATGCAAGGAGTAAAGCATGCTATGTGCTACGAGTGATGCACGAATGCACAGGTCGACGCAAACTCCCGCTGCACCACTTCCGAAGTCTTTGTGTTTCGACTCGTAAAGCTACTACTTTTGATGCTTCTACAGATTTAGGATATTCATCTGGAATATACTTAACATTGCTATTTCTTCGGAGAAAATGATATTGACACATCTCTTCTTCGGCTTCCACTGTTAAATATGTCAATGACCTTCGATTGCGGCTTTTAATAATCCTCCGAATGCTTCTGTCAGGTCTGTCCAATGTCCGTTGCCACTTCTTTCATGTCTGTCCAACGTCCGCGGGCGTACGAATCTGTCGCACGTCGCACTCGCAGCGACCATGGAACACAACGCACCATGATCGACATTTTTTGGTACTTGAGACTGTGTCAAGTTGACGGTTGAGTTCCCCCTCACGGACCCAGTAAAAGGACCATCCTACCTCTGTCAGTGCCTACAAGAGGATCTCATTTACCGAGGCCAATCTGTAGTCTGTACTAGTGCTACTCGTGTGTTGCAACAAAGGAGTGTCAAGGAGGGTACCTCGTTTGACGATCCGTTAGGGACGTTCGCCGTGTTCTTTTTGCATTGATATCGAGTTGGAGGCAGCCATGGGAAGTGGGGACGAAGACGAAGCTGCCTACGTTGATTCCTTCTTTTTGCCGGGCGGTATCTTGGACCCCGAAGAAGAAGAACACGCCGATAAACCAGGACCTTCTGTTGATGGCAACAACAATGACGGTGGCAACAAAACGTCCTTTTTCCTGCCACCAAGCACTGCAGCAACCGTTCTGCCACCAACAGTAACGAATTTATGGGACACGGCTCCTCTTACGACGAGTAGTAATGCTGCTGGATCATTAGCAGTGGAGCAAACAACCCGAGCAGATGATACTTCCTCAACGACGTTGCTTGGATCTGGTTTTCACGTTGGGGGTATCCACGGTACCAACTCCATGACTGCTGGTCCTACATTAGCAACTGCTCCAGGTCCTAGAGGTACAGGGGATCCACTTGCCACATCCTTTATTCCGCCGCCTGGCTTTGAAACCATGGCGCCGCCATCGAGTCCAGGAATACTCGCTCCACCGAACATGTCACCAGCAACTGTGTCGTTGCCTACCAGTCCTGCCGTCGTTACGACACCACCGCGAGAAAGTGGAAGTGCACCGGGGTCACCCATTCTTGTACCCAACTTGGGAGCTTTTAAAACGACAGAAGGAATGCCGAGGAATACTTCGGCAAAGTCAAAATCTTCCAAGACAATCCCAGCTCCTTTTGTACCCGAAAAGAAAGGTGCTGTCCGTGGTGGGGATCGCGGACGCAAAACGAGCAAAGAGACGTCTGTCTCATCCTCTCCTACGGCCCAAGGTTCTTCTAGCAAAAAGAGTTATGCGAGGGTTGTTGCCGAAGCTAAGCTGGCCGCCCAAAAGAGGGCTGCGGCAACTGTGACAGCGTCCTCGCAACATTCGCAACACAGTTCCTCGAATCATTCAACCTCGTCCAATACGACGTCACTTTTCACCAAACAAGGTCGCAGTCATAGCAACTCGTCGGTGCGTCATCAGAGTACAAATGAAAATGCGGACAATACCCGGGAAAACCAAGACAAAGTCAACGCGACAAGTCTGGACTCTCGTTCCAACGAACAAAGGTCACCTTCCGGTGATGAGTGGAAGATGAGTTCCGAAAGTCACGATGCCAGCTTGTCTAGATCAAAACTTGCATCACAAGACCGTGTATCGTCGACTGGAGGGCGTCGTATGGAACGAAATGAACCGAGCCGAAAAGATAGTGCGGACGAATCATCAGAAACCACCCGCCCGAAAGTGTCATCTGCCAAACGTCGATCGCAACAAAGTCAACGAGGAAAGGGAGACCGCGAAAAGGAGGAAACGAAAGCTGGTACAACCGACGACAAACAGAGGGTCGATTCCGATGATCAATCAACAATAATTCGTGCACCGGACAGGTCCTCGTCCAATGCTTCAACCGAAACTGCGTCTTCCTCGGAAGCTGGCTTTGGCGAGGTCGCGGCACAATTAGTCGGAGGTGGGATTGTCTACTTTCATGACGTTTTTCTTCCTGTTATTCAGTCTCTGTTTCGTCTGTCAGAAATCTTTGTCCCGTTCTTACAGCGATCCTTTGACACCTTCGCGAATGTGGCCAAGATCATTATCCTTGCGGCACTGGGCTTGTCCAACATTCTCAAGTACGCGATGGAGGAAATGGAACAGAATGAAGACGGCGCCTTCTTCTGCTATCTTGTCTTGTACTTGATACCGAATCTCACAGACTTTCTCATGTCTACAGTGAGCATGCCTCACTACACACCACACCTTCTCTCCACCTTGTCGTTGTACATTTTGTGCAATGGTCATCCTGGCTTTGTTGGAGGAATAGTGGCCGGGGGTACCGGAAATGGAATGGGTGGTGGA
>Ga0222719_10003436_pt1 | contig 14102 bp, 13 predicted proteins | sample C33_34DmetaG_FD_165039 | JGI IMG/M metagenome (GOLD analysis project Ga0222719, IMG submission 165039) | Estuarine water microbial communities from San Francisco Bay, California, United States - C33_34D | ecosystem: Environmental > Aquatic > Marine > Unclassified | place: USA: California...
CCGTTGGTATGCAAGCACTTGAATATAACACCACTGGTACACGCAATACTGCATTAGGTTCTAATTCTCTGTATAGTAATGTTGTTGGCAATGATAACGTGGCTGTTGGTAGAGATGCACTATATAGCAATACAGCATCTAACAATACTGCTGTAGGATATAAATCACTTACCGCAAATACTACTGGCACAAATAATGTAGCGTTAGGTACTCGTGTGCTTGAAGCAAACACCACTGGCAGTTACAACACTATATCAGGTTATCAGGCGTTTTTATCTAGCACGTCAAACGGGTATAATACAGGTTTAGGTGCGCTTGCTGGTTATTCAACCACTAGCGCACAGAATACCTTTATTGGTCAGCAAGCAGGTTACTATGTAACTACTGGTGAAAAGAACACCATCATCGGACGCTACAACGGCAACCAAGGCGGCCTAGACATCCGCACATCCAACAACAACATCGTGCTGTCTGATGGCGATGGTAATCCTCGTATGATTTTTGACAGTGTTGGCGAACTTATGATTAACAAGACTGCCGCACTTTTCAACAACACAGGCCTTGATTTCAGAGTCCCAGAAAATGAATTGAGGGTGACAAGAGATGGCGCACCACCTTTTTCTCTCAACAGAATAAACTCTGATGGCACTCTCGTGCAGTTTGCACAAGGTGGAACTATAGAAGGAACTATCTCTGTATCAGGCACAACCGTATCATACAATGGTGGTCATTTGTCTCGCTGGTCACAACTGGCAGACAACACTAGAGATGGAAGCATTGTAAAAGGCACGGTAATGACAAACCTTGACCAGATGGCTGAGTGGACAAATGATGGTGTGACTGAAGATAATGAACAGTTGAACTGTATGGCTGTGTCATCCGTTGAAGGCGACTCAAATGTTGCTGGCGTATTCGTCAACTGGGATAACGATGACGACATCTACACTAACGATATGAATGTCGCAATGACAGGCGATATGGTCATTCGGATTGCACAAGGCACGACAGTAGCACGAGGCGACTTACTTATGAGTGCTGGCGATGGCACTGCAAAGCCGCAAGGTGACGACATTGTTCGTAGCAAAACAATCGCAAAAGTAACATCAACTCACATTTCGCACACTTATGACGATGGCTCATACCTTGTGCCTTGTGTCCTAATGGCTTGTTAAAGGAGATTAAAATGGACAATGAAATCACAGCAGAAGAAATCGCACAGCACTACACAGCGATGGGTCACAGCGTTGACCTCATCAATGCTATCATTGCTGGCGACCACGATGAAACTATGGATGCGGATGAACGTGCAGATTGCGTTAGCCGTAACGTAGAGCATCTGGAAATTATGGTGGCAAAAGACTTCTGGACATCAGAAGATATGACAGATGTTAATGCCGCTATTGCCGCAGGTAAGGCTTACTAATGGCTGATAATGTAATCATGATTAACGGCAAGGAATACGAGGCTGAAAGTCTTGATGACCAGCAAAAGTATTTCATTCGGCAAATCCAATCCTGCCAGGCTAAGGCAGAACATCTTGCATTTGAGCATAGCCAAGTAACAACAGCGCAGAACGCTTACACCAAAGCGTTGATTGAGTTGCTTGAAACTGAAGCGGAAGAAGAAGTAGAGGCGGTATAATGGAAATGACCAACCTAATTGATATGCTTCTTGGTGTCATCGTAGCTGGTGGTGCGTGGTTCTTGGTAGGCATGAGCAACGAACTCAAGCGTCTGACCATCCTTGTGAACAGGACACGTGAAGACTACGCAACGAAGACAGAGTTACGTGACGACATGGATAGATTGATGGAAGCAATTCACAGGTTGGAAGATAAGCTGGATAGAGTATTGAGTAGGGATTAATCTGTGTCAACATATTTGTTTGGTCAGTTATCTGACCCTAACATAAATGCTTTAATGCCCTACTTTGATAAGTTTATTGACCAGAACAGTGAGTTTCACTGGGATTTACAAACAGATAAACTGCATGTAAATGGTCATAATATTGATGACATAGAAGCTATTTTTATGAGAGCAAATGTGTTTGAGGAGAATACACACCAGAAACAAGCTAACTATTTCTTGATGCGTAACTATATTTCTTACTTCGATAACATAAAAATATTCAACCGTTATTGCCACAGAGAAACGCCATATAAGTTGTACAATCTTAAACTTGCTATGGATATAGGTTTAACTATACCCTATACAGAAGCAACAAAGTATGGGCAGCAAGAAGGTGATACTATATTAAAACCTGTTACTGGCGGTATGCACACAGAAGTAGGCAAGGTTGCTGCATTTACAACAACAGTGCAGCAACAAATAAAAGGAAAGAACAAAAGGCTTTACACTATAGGTGATAAGCAATTTAGTTTTGAAGTTGTGACAGATAAAATAGATTACAGAGATGATACACAATCATATGTAACTGTTTCTAATATACCAGAAGATGAAGCGTTGAAAGTAAAAGAACTTATGAAGAAACTCAATCTTAATTTTTCAGCCGCTGATTTTATGGCAGATGAAAATGATAAACATTGGTTTTTGGAAGTCAATACACTGCCTATGTTTGCCGCTTTTGATGCAGAAGTTAATGGTGACTTATCCAAAACTTTGCATGATGAACTAATGAAACTGTAGGATTAATAATATGGCAATGTTCAAAGCATTTAAACCTAGTGGCATGGAAAAGATTGCACGTGCTATGGGCTATTCAGGCAACATGCAGGGCTTTCAAGATTACCTTGCTCAAGACCCTATGCGTCAACAACAAATGCAAACATACCAACAGAAGGCTATGCAAATGGCAAAGGGTGGCGTTGTTAAAATGCAGCAGGGCGGTACGCCATCACAAATAACAACACTGATTGCTGGTGAAGAAGGTGGACCCCCGCCTGATTTGGGTCCGGGTGGTATTTTTGGTACACCTAAAACAGCGGCTGTTGGTGAAGATGAGCCTACACCGGGTGGCATGGATAAAATGCAGCAGGACAGTATGATAGGGCAAGCAACAACAATGGCTCTTGGTGAAGAAGATGGCACTATGGGTGGTGGTTTAATAGGCACACCAAAAACAATGGCTGTTGGTGAAGATGAACCGGGTGGTATTTTTGGAAGTAACCAGATTCCACCTAAATTTTCAGCTACGCAAGCTGTAGGTGAGCAGCCCGGAGATATGCAGCCCATTGCACAGCCCCAAACACAACTTCCACAACAGCCAACAGACACATATGATGATGCGTACATTCAAACCCTTATAGACCAACTCGGAACTGCCAAAACTCCGGGGTTTGATGCTCAAGACTATGTTCGCATAGGAAATACGGTATATCCCAGCAGTATCGAAGCTGGGAAGTATCTTGGAGCAGGTCAAACGATTTATGGTGGAAACACGGCAGGGGGTACTGGTGGCGGCGCACATGACGTTCATCCATATAGAAGATTTCTCAACTTTGATTTTATGCAAAGTGAAGGTATACCGTTTTATGTCAAACCCGGTGCGAGTGGACAGGCAGCAGCTATGGGCCTTGCCCAATCAGTGCCGGAATTGGTAGTAGGGGGTAACCGCTATGACCTCGAAAGCGACAGGGCGCAGAACTACCTCAAACAATACGAACTGTGGAAGCGACAGAAGGCAGCAAGGGAAGCTGCTGCACAGAAAACACCAACGACCGCTGCTCAACAACAGGGTTTCGAAAATGTACCCTTTGACCCACGTATAATAGCAGATGGGCCGGGTAGTCGTATTCCATTTACAGGTCAACCGCCAGCAACAGCACAGAACCAACGTCTAGCACCATGGCTGGAAGGTTATGATTTTTTAAATCCCAATAAAACATTAGAAGAACGTAGAGCCGAAATCCAAAGACTTGAACGTGAATACAAGGCGGCTAATCCTAATTGGGAACAAGAGTTAAGGACTATGGCTGATGATACGCCTATTCCATATATGCCACAACAACAACAGGGTGGTGCTGTTACTGATGAACAAGTACAATTACCACAGCAAGCTGCACCTACTCCGTTTGCTCCATTGCCACAGCAGTATGTTCCACAACAACAACTGCCTGAAGGTGGTACTATTGGTGATATTTCAGCATCAATGGTTACACAGCCCGGTTTGCCTACAGGTACTACTATTGTACCTCAAGGTATTCAGATGGAACCGGGACAGGAATTACCTGCTACAACTGGGCAAGTATCAGGTGCTGTTGCTGTACCTACCGCACTTACACCTACTACACTTGCTACTGCCGCACAAGAAACGCAAGCAAACTTAATGCAAGCACAACAGGCTGCACCTGCAGTAGAGGCTGCTCTTGCATCTACACAAGCTGCTCAAGGTACTGTTGACCCACGTGCTGAAGTTATTGCTGCACAGCAGACAGCAAGCAGTGTTGGTAATGTTACAGCGGCACAAGGTGAAGCTATTCTTATTGACAATCCTGTACAACGACAGATTCAGGATGGTGAACTTATTAGTGGTGTTGCAAATGCTGAAACTGCTGCTGCATTTACTGAACAGGTACAGGCTGCTACTGCTACACCTAGTACACAAGCTACTGTACAAGGGCAACTGGCACAACTTACTGCTAACTTTGATGCAAAAAATCCACCTGCATGGGCTGCTGGTGCATTGCGTAATGCTACTGCAGCAATGGCACAACGTGGTTTAGGTGCAAGCAGTCTTGCTGGTCAGGCAATTGTACAGGCTACATTAGAAAGCGCATTGCCTATTGCACAGGCCGATGCAAGTATTATTGCTTCATTTGAACAGCAGAACTTGACAAACCGTCAGCAACGTGCTATGCTTGCGGCACAACAAAGAGCAGAGTTTATGGGCATGGAGTTTACACAAGACTTCCAAGCACGTGTACAGAACGCTGCTAGAATTAGTGATATTGCTAATCAAAACTTTACTGCTGAACAACAGGTACAGTTAGAAAACAGCCGTATTGCAAACACAGTTAATCTAAACAATCTATCTAATAAACAAGCACTGACTATGGCAGAGGCTGCTGCTCTTGCTCAGATGGATACACAGAATCTAAACAATCGTCAGCAAGCAGCAGTACAAAATGCTCAGTCATTCTTGCAGATGGATATGACTAATCTGTCTAATCAACAACAAGCAGAAATGTTTAATGCACAATCTCGTATTCAATCATTGCTTACTGACCAAGCTGCTACTAATGCTGCTGCACAGTTTAATGCAAGTTCACAAAATCAGGTTGACCAGTTTTTTGCTAACTTAAATACACAAACATCACAGTTTAATGCTACACAGGCTAATGCTCAATCACAATTTAATGCTGGTCAGGTAAATGTTATTGAACGATTTAATGCTGAATTAAATAATCAGCGTGACCAGTTTAATGCGCAGAACAGATTGATTATCGACCAGTCAAATGCACAGTGGCGTAGGCAGGTTTCTACTGCAGATACTGCTGCTATTAACCGTGCTAATGAGATTAATGCAACCGCATTACTTGGATTGTCTACACAAGCATACAATAATTTGTGGCAATACTATGGTGATAGCATGGAATGGGCATGGACATCTGCAGAAAATGAACGTAGTCGTGTAATTAATCTTGCTATTGAACAACTTCGCGCTGACAGTAGTACTAACATTCAAGCGATGAAAGAAGATTATGCTTCCTCATCTGCTTTTGGTAGCCTGATTGGTACATTCTTGACAGCATCATCAAGTAGTTTAATCGGTAAAGCGTTAGGATTTTAATAATGTTTAATGTAGCTTATAACGCATATAATAATCTCAAGGTTCCTGAAAACACAAACCAAGAGAAGCCTGTTGAAGTTAAAAGTGGATTGCTTTCTCGCAGTAAAGAAGCAATGCCAGTATCCAACATGGCTAAAAGCGAGTACGATAGAGTAGCAAGATATGTTGCAAACATTCGTGCTAAACGAGAGGCATTGAAAACTGATGGTTAATAATCCTGCACCTTTTATTGATGGTCCTATTCCCGGTCAAAGTCTTACCTTTGAAGTAGGCAATCGTCCATGGCAAAACCCACCACAGTATACATCTGTTGAACAAGCACTAGAGTACTACATTCCACGTCTAATAGAACCTGAGTTTGTAGATGAACTTATTAATGTGATGGATATGGGCGTACCACTTACTACAATTGCTAATGCTATGCAGGTAGGTGGAGTAATGCAAGGGTTGCATACAATTGATATTGGTGTGTTAGTTATTCCTGTACTTATTGAAATGATGGCTTACATTGGTGACAGTGCAGGTATTAAGTACAACACAGGTATGGAAGACTCAGGTAGACGTACAGATAAACCTAAGTCAAGTGCTATTGCTCGTGCTATGGCAAAAGCAAAGAAGCAAATGGAAAACATGGAAGAAGAAAAAGAACCTACACCAGAAGTAACTGAAGAGATGCCTGAAGAAAAAGAAACAGGCTTGATGTCTAGGAGAGCGTAATGGCATTTAAAATTGGTGCAGCATTAGGTGGCTTTGCTACTACTATTGCAGAGCGTGTGGCAGAAGAAGAAAAACGTGTTGACTTGCTTACAGATAAAGCATTGGATTTACACACTCGACTAAAACTTGAACGTGATAAAGAAAATGAAACTAATCTTAAAAATGCGGAAAATTTAATTAATGCATTGTCAATCACTGGGCTTGACCTTGAAACACGTGCCGCTATTGCACAAGGTGGTGAGGTCAGTGTTAAACATGCACTAAATCAATTTGATGCTGCTACTGCTAAAGGTGTAGATTTCAAAACTGTATATAGTGTAGCTAATGTTACTCCCGGCACAGAAGAGTTTACTGCTAGTGATTGGGCTTCACAAATTGTTAAACCTTTACCTGAACCTGAAATTGCTACAGGTGTACTTGGTGAGAGTCAAACAATCTTTGGTCCTGACCCACAGGCTGAGTTAAAGCGTAAGATTGCCACAGTTACCCCTGACGAAATTAATAATGCTGTAAGCCAAGTGTTTAAGCCAGCAGAACTTAATATTAATATGTCTCAACTTAGTGATAAGGCAGACCAGTATACAAGCATTGAAGCTGCATTAGTAGGTACAACATATTTATTGCAGCAAGAAGAAGCAAAGGGTGATGACGCTAATGCAGATACTATTGCACGTTTACAAGCTGACCTTATTGCATATAGTATGCTTGAAAAAGATGGCGGTAAAAAATCTATGGCTGACCGCATTGATGCACTTGGTATTACTATTGCAGAGTTAGATGCTATGCCTGAAGCAGATAGACCTGTTGACTGGCAAAGTCAAAGAGACATTGCAAAGAATACAATGGATTCTTTTATTAGAGTATCTAATCAAATAAAATCTAAACAAGATTTGTCAGTAGAAAAATTTAGTAGTCATAATGCTTTGCTTGTAAGCATCGACAATCAATTGTTATATGCTAAAGGTAAAGACAAGGAAGATTTACTACAGCAAAGAAACACTATATTTGACCAAATGTTAGCAGACAAGAAAGCATTGGCAGAGGCTGAAGGCGGTAAGGCAGATGACTATACAGTGTTTTCTCCACAGTCTGTAGACAGTATCTTGAACAATGCACTTAAACGGTCTCTTGAACCTCAAGGGTTTGAGTTTGGATTGCAAGGTCAGCTACTAACTAAGTTAAAAGGCAATGAAGCTGCCTATATTATAGGTTCTTATGCTGCTATGGATGAGGTAGAAATTACGTACAAGGATGTTTCAGATAACGTATTATCTAATGCTTTACAAGCACAAAAAAATCGTATTGATAACACTCTTACATCCTATAAAAACAATAAGTTTAGCACCTATCTTAGTAATCAGCAATTACAACCAGCTAAGGAGACTGAAGGTTTTTATATTGAACCTGATGCTGCTACTACTGCTAAAAATGCTGAAAACGGAAAGTATAAAGTAGGAGATATTGTCAGAACAAAAAATCCTGCTGGTGATATTGTTATGCGTATGTGGACAGGGACAGACTTTATCTAATGGCTACTACAGATGAACTTATAAATCAGTTTAACACTACAACTGCGTCTTCTGCAGTTACGCCTAGTGTTTCCTCTATTACTAAGCCAAAGACTACTGCTAATTTAATGCAGCAGTTTGATACAACAGATACTGATAATGTTGAACCAGATAATCTTGCACCAGACAATGTTATTCCTATTGTAGACACAAATATCAATCCACCTGCTGATACGGCAAACTATAATGACATGAGTCAAATGCAATTGCAGAAGTATTATCAGCAAAAATTCCCCCGTTTATTTGATGATGAAGGTAATATAGTAGACATTGAAGCTGCTAAAGAGGCAGGTATTTTGTCTAACACTAGGACTATTGTCATAGACGGTGGTGATGATGTTGCATATCATTATCCTTCTTCTCAAAGAACACCTTGGTCAGAGTTAAGTGATAAACAAAGACAGCATTATGGCACAGAAAAAAATTATAATATGTCTATTGCAGGTTATAATACTCAATACGTAGAGCAAACTACTTCATTAAGTGGCACAGAGTTTTTATTTGATAGTCCTTCTCAGGTATCAGCTAACTCTGAACAGTATCGCTATGATGCTAAACGTGATGGTAGAACACGTGGTGAGATTGTATACATTGATGCTGCTGATGTAGAAGAACAAATAGATGCAGCGATATCCTATATGCCCGATTTGACAGAAGATGAATTAGAGGACGCACGTAGACAAGTAGAGAGTGATATATTACTTGATACTCCAGATGATGTATTCTCTATTATGTCTGGTAATGATATGGCGTGGCATATGCAACAAAATCAAAGTGCTTTTGAGGATATTGACTGGGAAAAACCATCGCCAGAAATTCAAAAAGCCTATGCTGATGTTCAGTATAATATGAAACGAGATAAAGTTCTCGAAGGTATTATTGATAATATGCCAGAAGGCGATATGAGAAAAATACTAAAGATATTAGGGCCAAGTGGTCTTGATAGTTTAATGGTCGTTGGTAATAAATTTTCGTGGATAGGTGCAAAATACGGTGATGGCGTACAGTACCTAGCTGAAACTGCACAAGCAGTTGCACCAGATATGTATGAAGCATTAGGTATTGGAACTCCAGCAGAAGTTGCTGATGAAGCTATGTATCACACAGCTGGTCTGATGGAATCAATGGACGCTTTTATTCCCGGCATTGGACAAACAACTAGATTAACTGGACCAGCAAGGGTAAGTTCTAAAATAGTAAAGTCTATTGATGAGACATTAGAAACAATGTCTAAAGCAACAGATAAGAATGAAATAACTGTTCTGACTAAAAAGGTTGAAGCACTAAACAATAAGTTAAGTGATTCCGTAAATCAAGAACTTGATATTTTAGATGCTCAAGATGCTCGTGTTGCTATAGATAATATCTTACAAGCAGAAGCTGCATGGAACAAAACACTTAATGTTTCTCAAATGAGGAGTGTTTCTGCAGCACAAAAAGCAGCTAAACAAGAAGAGGCTGCCAAAGTTGCTGCTGATAATACCGACATAGCGGAAGAAATGATAGACGCATTTGAATCTGCAACAGGTAAAACTATTCATATTGTAGTTGATGGCAAGAAAGTGCTTGACCCAGACTCGGCAAGAAGGGCTGGCGTTGAAACTGCTGAAGAACTTACTAATGCTCAAAACACTACAAAAAATATACTTACAGGTGCTGTTAAAATTGACATGACTGCTGCCCAAGTTTTTGGGCTTGGTGACGAAATTACACAACCTCTTCTTAGACCAGAGAAGTTTGATGCGCTTGTAGCGACTATTGCCGATTTAAAACAACAGTATCCTGACGCATTTAAACCAAAACAATGGAAGGCTGGTCCACGAAAAGGGCAGGACTACACTGTCATTGACCACTTATTTGAGTTGACAGTCAATAAGCAACTTATTGCAGGTGATGACCTTATTGATATGCTTAATAAATATGATATTTCTTTTGAGGATTATATTCTTACTGTTGTAGGTTCAGCTTCTGAAGCAGGTAAAGTTCTGCAGAAAATGTCTATGATAAAAAGAGCAAGACCTACAAATGAAATGATTGCTATGCAAGAAGCAAAGACGTTGGAAGCACAGGGTGCTATTCGTAATTTTGTTATACGAGCAGAAAACATTCGCCGTGGTGGTCTTGTGTCTCAGCTTGCTACTGCCTCACGTAACCTTACCTCTGCATTCATTCGTGCGCCTCTCGAAGGTTTAGGAAATGTATTAGATACTGCTATGTATAATGCAAGTCAGAGAGGAAATGTTAGAGGTATGGTTTCTTTGTTAAGCCCTACCAATTGGCGAGATAGTTTTCGCCATATGAAATATATATTCAGTGATGAAAACAAAAATGTTTCTGACGTAGTAGATTTTATCTTAGAGCATCCTGAATTGCACGGTCAAAGAGAAATGCTATTCAATAATATTAATGAAATCAGACGTGCAACTGGACGTGTTGATGAAATGATATTAGATTTTAGCACAATTCCCGGCAATAAAATTGATGTTGAAAGCACTATGGCAACTGCCTCACGCTTAGTAGAAAATATTACAGACCCCGGTTTACGTGCGGCGGCATATGAAAGATTTCGTAACGCAGGAAAAGTTAATCTTGCTATGAACATTCTTGAAGATAGTGTTGAGTTACTTAATACATACAACAGATGGCAAGAATTTCTTGTAAGACGAGGTGCATATCTTGGTGAAATACAGAGGTTAGTAAGAAATGAGTGGGGCATTGATTTTATTGACACAGTAAAACGAGTCAGTTTTCAAGATTTCTTAAACGATGCTTCTAATGTTAAACCTAAAGATGCACGTTCATTTATTAATATATTAGATGATGCCGCACAAAAAGCACTTGATGTTACTTATGCTAAACAGCCTGATGTAGAACCCTTTAGACAGGCTACATCTTTTATGGTGCGGAATGGTTTAACTGTGGCTTGGCCTTTCCCAAGATTCATGTTTAATAGTATGGAATTGATGGGGCAGTATAGTGCTGGTATGTCTATACCTTTAACAAAAAAACTTTCGAGTGTAGTTACTAGGTCAGACTATCGTATGTTTGATAGCGCAAAAGATAGGCAGCGAATCTCTCGTAACCTAGTTGGTATGGGTGTTGCTGCTCCTCTTATTCCAGTTACTATATCAAGTTACTTTGAAGAAGGTGAAGAACAACCTATAACAGATAGAATACTTGACTTAGCAGGACTTACTGCTGGATATCAATATAGAATGATGGATGGCGCACCTGCTGACTATAAATTAGTTAACGGTCCTGATGGTACTGTCATAGATGTTACTACACAGTATCCTTTGAGACAGTTTTTATGGATGGGTGAAGCAACTAAGCGTATGCGTGATGGCACATTCGATACATGGTTTGATGCTAGAGAGTTTTATGAAACATTCTTAGGCACAAACGTGCGTACTGGTGTAGGAAAAAGCATTCTTGAAGATGCTGTTAATGCATACGCAGGTGAAGACTTAACATCTGAAGAAGCACAAGGCAAGTTTTGGGGTGGCATTATAGGCAATTATCTGTCCTCTTGGGCAGTGCCTTTTGCACAAATCATTGAGGCAGAAAGAATTGATGGTTCACGTGGCCTTGTTATTAAGGACGCTTCAGAAGACCCTACACTAGATGGTTATGCAACCTTCTTAAATGAGATAGTTAAACCGTTTAAACAGCGTGGGTTTCTTCTATCTGCAGAAGAAGAAGCAGACTTACCTCTACGTGAATACTTATTCCGTGAAGAAGCAAGTCGTGTAAGCCCAGCCTCTAAAGTATTTCTTGGTCTGAGTTTCAGAACAGGTGATGAAGAATACGGCGAATATATAACGTCACTTGGCTTTACAGACTTTGAACTTGGTAGTCGGTCAAGAGTGCCTAGCATTCGTAACTTTGAGAACAAGGTTCTGCGTGATGCAGTGCCTATCATTGTTGAGATTGTACAGGAATATGAAGAGACACTTCGCTCTGAGTACCAGTCAAATCCTGCATTGAAGGAACGCTACACTGAGAATGAATATGTAACTGACATGGTTCGCCCTATCATCAAAAATCAGATAACGGAATTTAAGGCTAACATTATTGATGATAAAGGTCTAATGGCAGATGCTCCTGACTACATCGTACCTATGTTAAAGTTTAGAAGGCTTGGGCCTGATGTACGTAGAGCATCTATTGCTTTGTTCATAAGAGAGTTTGGCAGACAGCCTGACGGTTCTAATGCAGAGGACTTATCTGCTTTAGCAACTATAGGTGAGACATATAAGTCTGCAATCAAATAAAAAAGAGGGGGCTTAATTGCCCCCTTTAGTTTGCTCATGATTTAGAAAGGATGTCTAGCGATTATCACCAGACCCACCTAGTGTACCACGTTCTTTACGTGAATGCAACTTCTCAATGTTCTTTTCCATAATATGTCCAAGGTTAATGTCCACCTCACGTGCTAACATAGCACAGTACCAAAGCACATCACCAAGTTCATATCCAATCTCAATCTTCTTCTGTTCAAGTGTTTCCTTATCTGCCCCATCACGAATAAGTTTCTTCACCTTATTTGCAATCTCACCTGCTTCCCCTGTCAGCCCAAGAGTAATGTACTCAAGGGCTTTTTCTTTTGGGAAGATAGCAGTTTCAGATGCCTTCTGTTGATATTCTGTCGCTGTAATTGTACTCATGCCTCTCCTTTCCATAAACTGTTTAGCTTCCTGTTCTAACCTCATCCTTTGTACTCTCCTTAAATGCCTTGATTACGTCTGATGAGAACAACTTTTGTAGATTAAGCAGGTACATGCGTGATGCATTGTTATCCCCACCTGATACACTACGTTTGTAATCAAGGTTGTTGATGATACGCTTTAAGCTATTTGTGTCAAACACAATGGTAGCAAAGATGTCCTCACCAATACACAGATTATGAAACCAGTAATCCGATTCAGTGGCATTAATACCACTAGGCTTGCCGTAACATTCATATTCAATAGCAATGTTACCTGTCTTCTGCCAGACATCTCGTTCACTCTTCACTTCAATCTTCTTATCTTGAAGCATATCAGCTACTTGTTTTTCACGTACCTTACCATACTCAAGGTCAATGTCAAACTTCTTCCTGTCCTCAATCTTCGGTTCCAGATTTTCCATCTTCTACTACTCCTTCCGCTTGTGTTTTCAGTAAAGTAGTCAGCGATTGTGAGAACATATTTTGTGCTGCACGTAGTTGGTCCAATTCAAATTGAGCATTTAAAATTTTATTGTTCAATGCTCGTAGTTGATTGACTGCATACTTCTGCTGGTCAGTCATATCATTTACGTTATACTCTACATCATCAACTGTGATGATATCATTTGGTTCTGTTGTCATTGTATTTCTTCTCCTTTTTCTGTTTTGTACTCTGGGTGATGCTCACTGACTGCCTTCTCAAGCAGCGAGATAAGCCCTTCGTTAATGAGTGCTTTCTTTGCTTCATCATCACACTCAAATGTTAATGTTGCTGAACCATCTTTGTGTTCAACATAATCCTTTATATCAATCTTTCCTACCATTGTCAACTCCTAAACCTGTGTCTAAAGAACACAATCAAGTTGATGACAGTGTTGGTTGTAATCATTACAAGTATCCACCACTGCCACCATAACAAGTCTAATCCACTACACTCTATCACTACGCAGCCGTTAAGTCAACAACTTCACAGACACCTGCTGTGCAAGCCAACTCCCTACCACCTGATGTAGTGTCTTCCTTTTCAAACTCAGGTAACTTACTCCAGTCTACACTATCTGGCATTTGTGTCAAGAACTTTTTATATTGTTCTTCATCAATGTCCTGATAAGGTGCTTGCTGATATGTATGTTCACTGTGTGGTAAGAAGCTAATGCCTGACACATTATCAAAGTGTTCATAGACCCATGCCCCAACTTCCATCCACTCATGTTCCTTTACAGAGATAGTGACAGAAGGTTTATGTTCACACCAATGCAATTGATATACCAACCACAACTCTAACTGCTCAATAGCTGACATGTCATTTCGTGTGATTGCAGTCTTAGGTGATTGCATTGGAAAGCTAAACACTGTGGTGC